>Ga0214919_10005734_pt1 | contig 17421 bp, 21 predicted proteins | sample LL1503_MetaG_FD_177994 | JGI IMG/M metagenome (GOLD analysis project Ga0214919, IMG submission 177994) | Freshwater microbial communities from Lake Lanier, Atlanta, Georgia, United States - LL-1503 | ecosystem: Environmental > Aquatic > Freshwater > Lake | place: USA: Georgia | collected...
CCAGCAGGCGCGGCCAGAAGCGGACACGCGTAAGCTGACAACGCGAGTTGGGAAAAAACGATTCCCAACAGCGCAATCCAGGCGAACAGTGATTTGCGGACAATGCTCATTGTAAAAATAAATTGTAACGACGTTTTCCGAATCCGAGATGCACAGGCAGGCAGCCTTTGGAATAACTCACTTCATCCAGAAATCAACCTACGGTAGTACTAGGACACAATGAATTCGGTCATCTCAGGAGCTCAGTGTGGTGCAATTCACATACGCTCAGAATGGGGAATGTGCACGGCCAGGGCGACTACGGCAATTTTCGTATTACCTCCGATTGCTGCCCAGAAGAAGGCATCCGGAACGTAGAAGCAGTCACTAACCATTCCGTTCCAGGTGTTAAATGGATCGGACTGGAATTCAACTGCGAACAATTGAAGTTAGTCAACGAGTTTTGGCGAGCTCATCAGCCACCAACTCCCGCAGTTGTTGAAACCCAAAGGAAGGTAGCGGCTTTCCGTTCACGAAATATTCCGGTGTCTGCGATACACCGAGTGTGTTCGCATCTTGGAGATCTTGTGCAATGGCTTGCTGGAGGTCCGGTGCAGTCATGTCAAAAGCCAGCTGCTCTAGGTTCAGGCCAATTCCATTTAGATGCTTCCACGTCAAATCTACTTTGGCAGTGTGATTTGATGCCCACTCGTCCTGGCTATCAAACAAAGCTTCCAGCGTTTGCCAGAATTTCCCTTGACGACGAGCTGCTTCTAAAACGGCAACCACTTTGTCAGAACCCTTGTGAAAAGGTGCGTAACGCATGACCAAACGAATGCGTCCAGGGTTCTCCGCGATTAGCTGCTTAACCCAGGGATAAAACTCACGGCAGGTGCCGCAAGCCGGGTCAAAGAATTCAACGATGACCACTGGCGCATCCACGCGGCCCTCGCTGGGTGAATGCATACGAACCAGGGCTGAACGATCGATCGCTGTGGACTCTTGGCCTTGCGTGCCCTGATTGAAAAAGTACCATCCAGTGCCCAAAGCGATGATCGCCACCAGCGCCAAAATATAGGCGATCCTTCTTTGCATAATTGAGTTCCTTAAAACGACTTCGGGCCTAAAACGCAAGTGCCAAACTTAGGTGTGCCCATGCCGGTGGTGCACATCTGGGAAATGCGCATGGCGGTGCTTCAGTGGGACGTGCTGATGCCCATGGCTGTGCGGCTCCACGCCGTCCCATTCAAATTCGTGATCGTGTTGATGGTGCGCATCATGGTGGTGCTTGTGTGCATGGTTTAGCGCCGTATGCTCATGCTCATGCGCATGATGTTCTGTCAAGTGCAACCAGACACCAGCGGCCATGAGCGCTGCCGCCACCCAAAAGCTGGTTGTCACGGGTTCGGCAAAAACTGCGATGGAAATTGCAGCGCCCACAAAAGGCGCTGTTGAAAAATACGCTCCGGTACGCGCCGTACCCAACCCGCGTAGTGCAAGCACAAACAGCACCAAGCTCAAGCCATATCCCAGAAAACCGATCAACATCGCTGATGAAAGCAAAGGCAATGCAGGAACAGAGGCACCAAGCATAAACGCCAGCGAAGTGTTGACGCAACCCGCCACGAGCCCCTTGCTGCCCGCAACAAATAGGGCGTCCGACGCCGACACCTTGCGTGTGAGGTTGTTGTCTATGGCCCAGGCCAAGCAGGCACCAGCCAGGGCCAGCGGCCCCTGCCCTGAGGCGGTTGCCTCACCCGCCGGCCATGCCAATACAGCCCCACCAGCGACGATCAGGATCATGCCCAGCACGATGCGGCGATCTGTACTCTCTTTAAACACCAGCCAGGCCAGCACCGCTGTCAGCACTGCCTCCAGGTTCAGGAAGAGGGATGCAGTTGCTGCCGTGGTGTTTGAGAGGCCGACCATCAATAGGAGTGGCCCCAGTACCCCGCCAAACGCAATCGCGCCGAGTAGCCAAGGCCACTCATGTGCAGGCACGCCCGCGGGCAGCCACCCGCGATCACGTACCAGACGCGTGACTGTTAATCCCAATCCGCTCCCCAAGTACAGCAAGCCTGCCAACAGAAACGGAAACGAAAGACCCGCACCATCGCCAATGAGCTGCTTGGCAAACGGTGTGCTGGCTCCAAACAAAATGGCCGCTCCCAGGGCAGGCCAGGCAGCACGGTGTAAACCGGTCATTGGGACATCTTTCTGCACATGCAATAAATGAACTGTTGGTCGGTACCGAAAGGCGTGTGATGCAACTGCTCTTCGTGGGCCAACAAGGTAAATGCCTCGCCAAATTTCGAGTGCAGTTCTTCCGGCGCATAGCGCATCACCGGTAGCCCACTGCATTGGGTTGGTCCGTTGGAGCCGAAGGTCGCCATGATGACGTGGCCACCCGGTTTAAGTGCGCGCAGAACTTGCTTTACATAAGCTTTGCGGTCCTCATCCGTGGTCAAAAAGTGAAACACGGCACGGTCGTGCCAGATGTCAAAGCTGTCATTCTCAAACTCCGCCTGCGTAATGTCTGCTTCCATCCAACGCACGCTCTCGCCTTTGGCACCCAGCCTCCGCCGGCTCTCGTCCAGTGCAGCACCAGACAAATCCAGCACAGTGAGTGCACGGTAGCCACCATCCAGAAGATCGTCCACCAATGTGGAAGCGCCACCGCCCACATCGATGATTGCGGCATCGCGTCCCAGTCCGGCGTTGTGAATCAATCGCATGGACGTTTCCGCATGCGGCTGAAACCAGCTTACGTTGTCCGGTGCTTTGGTGGTGTAGACCTTTTCCCAGTGTTCTTTGCTTTGCATTCTTGTCTCCTAGCCGTGGGTCAACCCAGGTGGGTGTGGCGTTCGGGTTTGGCTTCAGTTTCCATAGTGGCCAGGCCTTGCAAAATGCCACAGGCGTCCACCGCCTGCTCGGTCTGGCACTGTTGGCGCAGCATGGCAAGTTGCTCTTTCAGGCGCATCAACTCCCGAATGCGTTCATCCACATGGGCTATGTGCTGATCAAAGACAGTGTTGATGGCGCCACAGCCCTCAGAGGGTTCGTCAGCCAGGTCCAGAAGTGTGTGGATTTCATCATGGCTCATGTCGAGTGCGCGGCAATTGCGAATGAAGCGCAAACGTTCTAGATGGGCAGGGCCGTAAACCCGGAAGTTGCCCGCCGTGCGGGCCGTTTCGGGCAGCAAACCTTCCTTCTCGTAGTAGCGTACGGTTTCCACCGTGGTCTGCGCGATCTGGGCTAATTCACCGATTTTCATAAGCTTTACAAAAATTAATTTGACTCTATAGTAACTTCAGGTTGTGTAATTTGCTGAAATATTTTGGAAATCACCATGTCAGCAAAACACGCACAAGATCCCCATGCCCACAGTCATGACCATGACCATGACCATGACCACATACATGACCACGCAGGTAAGGCATGCAGTGCGCAGCCCGTTGCATCCGTTATTGAGGGCGTGCCAGATTGTTGTGGCGGTGAAACCAAAGCTTCCTCCTCCAAACTGGGTGCGGCTGTAACCACAGCCAACGGCGTGCAAACCCCCATTCGCATTTTGCAAATGGACTGTCCGACCGAAGAGGCTCTGTTGCGCAGCAAGTTGGGTGGCATGGCGGGTGTGTCTGGCATGGAGTTCAACCTGATGCAACGCGTGCTCACCGTCACGCACGAGCCCAGCGCCATTGAGCCCATTTTGCAAGCGGTCCGTTCGCTCGGCTTCACCCCTGAAATAGCCAACAGTGCATCAACAGGGGCGCCACCCGCGCCAGAAAAGGCCAAACCGTGGTGGCCCTTGGCACTGGCTGGTGTGGCGGCGGCTGCATCCGAGACAGTGCAATGGGCGGGTATGCCGGTCTGGGTGGTGGCCACACTGGCCTTGGCCGCCGTATTGGGCAGTGGGCTAACCACCTACAAAAAGGGTTGGATTGCTATCACCAACGGCAATCTCAACATCAACGCCCTGATGAGCATTGCAGTCACAGGTGCATTGCTCTTAGGCCAGTGGCCCGAGGCGGCCATGGTGATGGTGCTGTTCACTATTGCGGAGCTGATCGAGGCCAAGTCCCTGGATCGCGCGCGAAATGCTATTCAGGGCCTGTTGCAAATGACCCCCGAGCGTGCCACGGTTTTGCAAGCTGACGGTAGTTGGTTGGACGTGGCCGCCAAGTCGGTGGCGCTAAACGCACAGGTGCGCGTCAAACCTGGAGAGCGAATTGCGCTGGACGGCAAAATTGTCAAAGGCCGCTCCACCATCAACCAAGCGCCCATCACGGGCGAGAGCATGCCGGTAGAGAAAACCGAAGGTGATCCAGTCTTTGCCGGCACCATCAATGAGTCAGGCACGTTTGAATACTCAGTAACCGCAGCAGCGAACGACAGCACCTTGGCGCGCATCATTCATGCGGTGGAGCAGGCGCAAGGCGCAAAGGCGCCCACGCAGCGGTTTGTAGACCAGTTTGCTCGCATCTACACCCCGGTGGTTTTTGCCATCGCGCTGGCCATTGCCATCATCCCGCCACTCCTTTTGGGCGGCGACTGGTACGCCTGGATTTACAAAGCACTGGTGCTGCTGGTGATCGCTTGCCCGTGTGCCTTGGTCATCTCTACACCGGTGACCATTGTGAGCGGCTTGGCGGCGGCTGCCCGCCGGGGCATTTTGATCAAAGGCGGCGTGTACTTGGAGCAGGCCCACCGCATTAAAGCGATTGCGCTGGACAAAACAGGAACGATTACCGAAGGTAAACCCAAACTAGTTGCTACAGAGTTTGTGGCATCCAATTTGCCGGAATGGCAAGTTTTGCGCTGGGCCGCCGATATCGCAGCGCAGTCAGACCACCCGGTATCCAAAGCCATTGCACAAAGCCTTGACTCTGGAAGCAGCACATTGGAAGAATTTACAGCGTTGCCCGGTCGCGGTGTGCAGGCACGCGTGGACGGGCAGATGCTGGTGCTGGGAAACCACAGGCTCATCGAAGAGCGAGGGCTGTGCAGCTCAACTATCGAGGCCTATTTGAAAGACCAGGAAACCATGGGGCGCACGGTCACCTTGCTGGCTTCCAGCACGCAAGTGCTGGTGATTTTCGCGGTGGCTGACACCATCAAAGAAAGCTCCCGTGAAGCGCTTGTGGAGTTAAAGCGATTGGGTGTGGCCACCGTGATGCTGACCGGCGACAACACGGTCACTGCACAAACGATTGCCAAACAAGCCGGGATTGACGATGCACGCGGCAACTTGCTGCCCGAAGACAAGCTGGCCGCCATTGAAAGTTTGCAAGCCCAATACGGCGTATGCGCGATGGTGGGGGACGGCATCAATGACGCTCCCGCGCTTGCACGCGCGGATGTTGGCATAGCCATGGGAGCAGCGGGAACCGACATCGCGATGGAAGCTGCCGACGTAGTCATCATGAACGACGACCTGCGCCGCATCCCGGAAGCGATTGCGTTGTCCAAAAAGACCCAATCCGTGCTGTACCAAAACATTTGCCTGGCGCTGGGCATCAAGGCCGTGTTCCTTGCCTTGGCGGTTTTTGACGGAGCCACCATGTGGATGGCCGTCTTTGCCGATGTGGGTGCCAGCTTGCTGGTGGTGGCTAACGGTTTGCGTTTGCTGCGCAAGTAAGGTTTGCACTTTTACAGCCTATATGCGGCTGATATCGAATTCACATTTTTAAATACAACGGAGTAAAAGCCATGAGCATTTTTGACAATTTATTCGGACGCCACGGCGGGGGACATGGTGGGGGTCACGGCGGTGGGCACCACGGCAATCAGCATGGATCGCACGGCGGCCACTATGGCAGCCCCATACAAACCCAGCCTACAAATAACAATGGCGGTATCAGTTGCCCCGGATGTAGAGCACTAAACGCAGTGGATGCGAAATTCTGTCAGCAGTGTGGAACCTCCATGCAGCCTGCACGTTGCACACAGTGTGCGACGACCCTTGTTGCGGGTGCGCGTTTTTGCGCGCAGTGCGGCAAAGCCGCTGTTTAGGCGTTATCCATTCACCAGAAATCAATATCTTCCCAAAAGGAATTCAATGCAATCTCTTTTAAAGCTTTTCGCGAAGCTGCTCATGGTCGCTTCGCTCCTTTCGGTGGGCTCCACCATGGCGCAGTCTCCACCCAGCATGAACGACATTTACGCTACTGCAAAAGCTGGAAAACTGGATGAAGCGCAAGTGATGGTGCAACAGGTTTTGATCTCGTATCCCAAGAGCGCCAAAGCCTACTTTGTGCAGGCTGAGCTGTATTCGCGCCAAGCAAAACTGGACCGCGCCCGGGAGTCTCTGTCCAACGCTGAGAAATATGCCCCTGGCCTTCCGTTTGCAAAAGCCGAAGCGGTTCAAGCCCTACGCGCACAGCTTGCCACCAAGTCCGTTGTAAAACCCTTATCCAGTGCCCCAAGTAGCTACTCGACGCCATCGCCAGTATCCACAGCATCATCGTGGCTGCTACCGCTGCTGCTCACTGGTGGAGTGATGGCTGCTGCCTTTTTCTTTTTTCGCAAACGCAACGCCGGGGCCGCTGCCCAACATCCGCAATACGCCAACAACACCGGACTAAATGGTCCGCAAACTTTCGGAGCTGGTGGTGCTGGTGTCATGCAACCTGCATATCCACAGCCCGGATATCAACCAGGCTACCCACAGCAAGCCGCTGAGCCCAGTATGGGGAGTCGAATTGCTGGGGGTGTTGCCACGGGTCTGGCAGTGGGTGCAGGAGTGATGGCGGCGCAAGCTATCGGACGCAACCTCATGGGTGATCAAAACCGTTCAAGTGCTCAGACTGAAAGCACCGTGAATAAGAACGTTGAGCCAGTCTCCACTAACACCGAAATGGGCGGCACAGACTTTGGAATTAGTAATACCGCTTGGGATGATGGGGGCGCTGATATCGGTGGTGGCGACTGGGACAATTGACATTAGGGCATTGGATTGCAATATTTTCGGGCCACTACCGTATGCAAAATTTCTAACTTCAGCCGAGTGAATTGTGATGACTAACCAAAGTCGCGCGGTAGACTCCGCCCATTTAAATAGTCGGCGGCTGTTCCTCGCTTCTCTGGCCGCCGCTGGGAGTATGGCAACGACAGCATTGACGGGATGTGGTGTTCGGGAGTTAGCTCCGCAGTCGCGGTACTTACTACTGGACGGGAGCACGATCAGCACAAGTGACATCAAAGGCAAAGTCGCTCTGATCAACTTTTGGGCAACAACCTGCGCGACGTGCGTGAAGGAGATGCCCGAACTCGTCGATATCTACAAAAAATTTCACCTTAGGGGCTTCGAGACGATAGCAGTCGCCATGAGTTACGACCCACCGAATTGGGTTCTCAATTTTGTTAAAACTCGTCAACTACCTTTTAAAGTTGCCCTAGATAGCTCAGGGCAAGTGGCAAAGGAATGGGGTGACATTAAGCTCACTCCAACAACGTTTCTCATCGATAGAGACGGCAGGATTATTAAAAAATATGTAGGTGCACCAGATTTCATTGCGTTGCAACAGTTAATTGAAACTCTCTTGACCGATAGTTGACTGCAGCTATGACGTGAAGCCCAACCTGTAGCTTTTTACCCGATACACATTCACTTTGAAAGAAGCAAACCATGAAATGTCCACACTGTAGTGACGCCACGCTAGTTATGACTGACCGTCAAGGTATCGAAATCGATTATTGCCCCCAGTGCCGTGGGGTGTGGTTGGACCGAGGAGAGCTCGATAAATTAATCGAGCGTAGCGCTTCACTCATGCCGATACCGCCGCAAGTTGTGGCGCAAACTCACCCTCAGTCGCATCCTCAATCGTACAGTCAACCTGTGCGACGTCCCGACTTCTCAGATTCGGATTTCAGACACAAAAATGGTTATCGCAAGCAAAAATCTTGGTTGAATGAGTTGTTTGATTAACAACGGGCGAATTGGACACTGGCTTGCAAATGTCGTTGTATAGGTTGCGATCGGAGCCTGATTCAATTCGCCAATGCTGCAAGCACATCCCCTGTACTTAGTATTTCAGACAGAACAATAGAGTCACGACCGGTTTGATACAACACATACACAGGCACTCCGTTGCGTCCCAGCCCTGACAAGGCTTGCGTAATAGCGGGGTCGCGCCGGGTCCAGTCGGCCCGCAGCAACGCAACGTTGCGGGCATCAAATTCTGCAAGAACACTCGCGTTTTCCAACGTCGTTTTTTTGTTGTACTGACAAGTAACGCACCAGGCTGCGGTGAAATCCACAAACACAGGCTGGCCAGCGGACACCAGAGCGTCCACTTTGCTTGCACTCCAGGGCTGCCAGCGCTCCTGACCTTGGGTCGCTGATACGGTTGGCTCTTGATTTTGAAGAATCAGCGGACCCCAAACCCATAACACCCACGACACCAATACGACGGCTCCCGTCGATAGCAGCAACCGCGTACGGCTTTTCAGCGTAAGCGACCAAACCAAAAATGCCAGACCCAGCAGCAAAGCCATGAGACTGACGGCACCGTTGACGCCGCTTTGCTGGCCCAGTACCCACACCAACCAAAGCACCGTAGCCAGCATAGGAAAGGCCATCAATTTGCGCAGCGTGTCCATCCAGACACCGGGCCGGGGCAGTGCTTTTGCAGCCGCAGGTACTAGGCTCGCCAGAAGGTAGGGGAGTGCCATTCCCATGCCAATGGCAGCGAATACCAACAAGGCGTGTGTGGCAGGCAGGGTTACGGCAATACCCAATGCAGCGCCCATGAAAGGCGCTGTGCACGGAGAGGCAACCGCCACCGCCAAGACACCAGATAAGAATGCATTGACGGTAGGATGTTGCGTTTGAAATGCGACCAACCTGGACGGCACCAATTGTTCAAATTCAAACATGCCTGCGAGGTTGAGACCCAGCAAGGTGAACAAAGCCGCCAGCCCTGCGACGATGGCGGGCGACTGCAACTGAAATCCCCAACCCAATTGGGCCCCCGCAGCGCGCAAACCCAGCATCAGGCCGCCCAGTGCCAAAAATGAAACCAACACACCGGCGGTGTAAGCCCCGCCACTGACGGCGTGTGCGCGCCGATCTTCGACATGCTGGGCAAAACCCATCACCTTAATGGCCAGCACCGGTAATACGCAGGGCATTAAATTCAAAATTAGCCCGCCTAGAAATGCCCCCAATAGCGCAACCATGAGAGACGCGGGTAGCTTTGACTGTGTCAGTTTCTGAGTCTGTGTCTGTATTGCATTGGCTTCCAAGGCGGCCGCCAAGGCCGGTGATATTTGCATCCGAGCTGCGGGGGGTGGCCAAATGCCCCGCACGTTCGCGTTAATCTGCCAACCGATACTAGCGACGTTTCCCCCCGCAGGCACCAGCACGAACGGTATTGTTTTTGGGGTATCAACGCGGTCTGAGTCCAGCGGCAGGTCGGCGCGCCAGAGTTCACCATCCCATTTCTGCGTCCACGTTGTCGGCGTTAATACGGTATCGGGCGCAACTCCTTTAGCCGAATTGCGCAAAATGCCTGGTGTTTCGGGAAACCAGTCCAGCATCTGGCCGCGCAACGTGCCAGGCAAGCCCCTGACTTCCAGCAGAATTCGTTGCCCCTCCACGCTGGCGGTGCTAAGGGGTAAGGAACCCTGGAGCGGCTGCAATTGCGTGGGTTGCAATTGGTTGACCGCCTCAAATTGGCCGCCGTACAGGGCCGTAGAACCTTGCACCGGTATCTTTAAAGCAAATTCACCGTCTTGTGGAATGCATTGCAGGCTGCAGATCAACCAGCTGGCTTTGAGTTTGATCTCCAGGTCTTTGCCCAGTAAGGGCGGTTTGAACTCGGACGTGATGGTGAGGGGCACGGGTAGAAGCACTTCGCCTTTGTAGCCAAAGTTAACCAAGTCTCCGATGCTGATTTTGTGCGGTGTTGGCCAAGCAACGTCACCCGCGAGCACCCCCGTTGGCAGTGTCCAAGTCAGTGTTGTGGGCAGGCCGGAGTCACCTGGATTCTTCCAATACGTGTGCCATCCGGGTTGTGGCTCCATTTGAAGCCCTACCCATACCGACTTCCCCACGCCCACACCCTGAGGCGCATGGGCGACAAGCTCGGTGCGCACTTGCTGGGTTTGCACCACCGTGTGGGGGGTACCTTGGGTGAACGCCGGTTGCGCAATAAGCAGACAAGCCAGTCCTGCTATGAAAAACATTCCTTTGACGATGGTTGTTCGCAATATCTGCATACGTTGGTGCTTGCGCCCTATTTCGGCTTATTCAAGGCCACCGGTGCATGCACGTAGACCGTTTCGCGTTCGCCGTTGGCATTTTGAAAAACCAGACTGATCTGCACTTCAAAACCCACTTTAAGCTGCTTTTTTAGATCCATCATCATCAGGTGGTAGCCACCTGCTTTGAGCTCCAAAGGCTTACCCGCCGCAAGTTGAAGTCCATCGACAGCGCGCATCCGCATGATGTCTTTTTCCATCGTCATTTCATGTACTTCGACGACACCCGCAGCATCCGAGTTCGCAGAGATCAGCTTGGTGTCTTTTTTAGATGCCATGCGCATGAACGCTCCTGTGGCTGACTGATTGGGCACTGTGGCCCGAACCCAAGCTTCAGTGATAGTGACCTGTGCTTGTGCAGCCGACGCCGACAAGGCAATCAAGGGGATCAGGATGTAAATGGAAGATTGAAATAGCTTTTTCATAGAGGGTATTGGGATTTGGGGGAGCGTGCTTCAACGATCACTTGAAGAATCTCAGGGGACGGCTGCATGGCCTGAAACGCGCTGATGTTGGCCCGCCCCGAGTTCCCCATGGGTAGGCGGCCTGCCAGATGCCCCATTGGCACCAGCGCTAATCTAAAGAGCTGACCCAGCATTTCTCGCGGGACGCGTGTCTGCCAGGCCAGCGCCAACATCAAGCCATGCACTTGCCAGTGCGGGCCCAAACGGGTTTGGCCCACCACGTGGGCGGCTTCCAGCAGCAGCCACCGTTGGTGCACATCGGTTGCAGGTGTTTCCTTAAAGCGCTGCACCAGGCGTGCAAACACCTCAGCACCGTAAAACTGACCAGGGACCGGCTTAAGCATCGATTGGTTCGGTGTTGTCATGGTGTGCAAATGGGATTACCCAATGGCTCCTTCGTAAATAATCTTCCAAGCGTTGTTGCGTCGTTGCCAATATTGGCGGACTGTTCTGCCGGTTTTTTCGCCTTCCAGTACCTCACCGAAGGTGGCCACCATGGTGTCAGCCTCATCGATCCAGCGGATCAGCGAAACGTCATTGAGTTGTACCGCCCGGTTACCCAGTTTTGCCACCTCGGCGCGCAAGCCAGCACTGAATTGACCCAAGTCTCGCCCTTCGGCGCTGAAGTCGCTGGCGTAGAACTTGAGTAACGTACTTTCTTGCCCCGGCTTCTTGGCGCGTGCCCAGGTTTGCAGGGTGTCACTGAATGCCTGCCTTTCGCTGCTGACGTTGGTGGAGCGAACCCACTGGAAATCTTTACCAATCAGCACTGGTGTGGTGCGAATCTCCACCGTCGCGATGATGCGGGTCAAATCGGGGTTAGCCACCGCCACGCAGCCGTCTGTTGCCTGTGGAGCTCGGGTGAATTGGGTTGAAGGCGTGCCGTGCAACCAGATGCCGCTTCCCGTTTTCCCCCTACGCAAGTCAAGAACATTGGGATAGTTCACTGGCAAAGCGCCTGAGCCATAGAGGTCTTTCAAACTCTTGGGGTCCAGATTGCTGGTGATGAAATACACCCCCAACGGCGTGCGCTGATCGCCCTCCACATTTTTGCCCACACCAGCCTTGCCCACAGAGATGTAATAGTCAGCCAGCAAGCGTGTGCCGGTAGTGGTGTTTTCAAAAAGATAGAGCCGCGCTTTTGCGGTATCGACTGCAATAGCGTGTTTGTTGCGTCGAGATAATGCGACGAACTGTGACGGAATGCTATCTATAGGTGGCGGCTCTTTGATCGCAGTAATACGCAGTTGTGATTCCGCTCTTAGCGCCTGTAAGTTTTGCGAACCTGCTTGCGCGAGCTCGGCAGGTACATCTCCCACGTTCTGAATGAGGCGTGAACGTGTTGAAAGCAAATCTCCAAGAACTAGTTGGGCCAGTTGAAAGTGCGGGTAATCAGCCACCAGTTGCTCGGCTTTTTTTAGAGCCTCTCGGGTATTCCCTCCGCCGATCAATCGATATATCTCAATAAGCCGCGCTTCCGCCAATCCATCACGCACTTGCGTTGGACGTTCATTGGCTTTTGGCTTGGGAGCGCTTTTCGCTGTTACAGCAAACGGCACTACACCAAAGCTAATCAATAAAGCCAGCGGCACCAATAACGTTAGTAATCGCATTTACCCGAAGACAAAAAATAGACCGCCAGAAGAAGAATCGTCGACCGACAAGAGATCACTTATCGGCAATCAACTTTTTGATGTCACTGGCTATGACTTTTGCATCCGTGCCGTAGGCCGAAAAGAGTCGAATATTGCCTTGTGTGTCAAAAATGTATTTGCCTGCCGAGTGATCCATCGTGTACGACGTTAGTGTTTTTCCCTCAGACTTTTTGTAATAGACCTTAAAGTGTTCGGCCAGTTCTTTGAGTTGATCTGGTTCTGGTCGAAGGGCCAAAAAAGTACGATCAAAGTTCTGCATATATGCTTTGAGAACGGGGAGCTGGTCTCTCTCAGGGTCTACGGTAATGAACAGCACCTGTATTGCGTTTCCCAGGTCACCTAGAAGCTCTTTAACACCCGTCATGGTGTTCATGGATGTGGGGCAAACATCAGGACACTGTGTGAATCCGAAGAAGATTACAACGATCTTCCCCCTGAAATCAGCCATCGTCCTGACATTTCCTTCGTGGTCTTTGAGGCGGAAGTCCTTGGCATACGGAGCTCCGGTCAAATCGGTGCTTTCAAATTCAAGTTTGCTCGGACTGCAGCCCAGGAGTGCTGCGCCCGCAAGAGCACCCACCATGCTATGCCCAATAAAGGCACGTCGAGTTTTACTTACTTTTTGTTGGGTAAAAGATGGGGTCATGGTTTGCCTTGTGCTCCACTTTTGCTTCGGGCGACTTCCTCTGCGACCAAGGTAGCCAACTGATCAGGCCCAAAGCTAGGCAAGCCCTTTCCGTTCACAAAGAATGTAGGCGTCTTTGTCACTTCCAGAGCGGTCAAGTCCTCAACATCTTGCTTGAGAACGGCTGCAATCGCGGGCGTTTGGGTATCGGCAAGTGCTTTGTTCAGATCAAGTCCTGTTCTTGCGGCAGCCTGGTAAGCCACATACAAATTGGGGTTGCCGTGTGACGCCCATTGGGGCTGATCTGCCAAGATTGCTTCTAGAACTTGCCAATATTTGCCTTGCAACTTGGAAGCTTCCAGCAGTTTCACCACGGAGTCTGAGCCAGCATGAAACGGTGCGTATCGCATTACCAAGCGCACATCGTCAGGGTATTGCTTCATGAGGCTCTTGACGATGGGGTAGAACTCGCGACATGTCTCACACGCCGGGTCAAAGAATTCGACAATCGTGACAGGTGCACTAACAGGGCCGAGCACCGCGGAATGCATCCGCACCAAGCGTCCTTCTCCTTGGTTGACTTTGTCCATTTGTGAGTTTTTTATGCGTTGCTGGTACGAGTACATGCCGAAGGCAAAGAATGCCAGGACGACGATGAGCAGCACGGAAACTGTGATTTTTTTTGATTTCATTTGGAAGTTTTTCTTACGTAAATAGTGAGCAGGCTGAGCACCGCCAAAAAGGCGATCAACGACAACCACGGAATCTGTATCCCATTCAGGATTTCCAATTTCTGATTTGCACAAGAAACGCCCGGCCCGCAGGGAATCCATCCTTTAGGGATCAGCCCCGCTACAAGGAGGCAGTGGTACATCGCCAAAGCACTGCCAGCCAAAGCAAAAGGCATGGCGTAGATTGCACCGCGCCGATCATTGTCATAACACGCAAGTCCGAGAATGATGGCCATGGGGAACATGAATATCCGCTGGTACCAGCACAAATTGCAAGGAGGGATCTGCATGACCTCGCCTATAAACAATGCGCCCAGAGTCGCCAGCGTGGCAACCATCCAGGCAAGCAGCAGCAAGTTCCAGCTTGTTTTCATAGTTTGGGTCCCGCCGTTTCAACAGCACGAGGGGCTCGCAGACTCAAGACTGTATAAGCCAGTGCCGCTACGACGACATAGATGTCCGCCAAGTTGAAGGCGGGCCAATGAAACGCCTTCCAGTGAATATCTAAAAAATCTACGACCGCATCCGTTTGAATTCGATCTATCAAATTGCCACCACCACCTGCCACAACAGCCGCTCCGACGTACCGTTCAAAGTGCTCTGCTTTTCGCATGAGGCAAGCAAAAGAAATGACCACAACGACCACTGCTGCGAGCGTGATAAAAAAATACCGCTGCCATCCACCAGCGTCTGCCAACAAAGAAAAGGCTGCACCGGTATTGAGGATGTGCACCAGGTTGAACCAAGTGGTTACCTCCAGTGCACCGCCCAATGGAATCAGGCTGGAAAAATACGCTTTTGTGAATTGATCGGCACCCACTAATAGTGCAACAACCATTAGCCAGACCAAACGTGGGTGTTGGGTAAGTCCCATCATTGGCATTGGTAAGTACTCCAGAAATATTGGTTCCGCCAGCGTCGATAGCTGGTCTATAAATCAAATTGATTGCATGCAGCTGGGCAAATGTGACCGACAGTGCGGGTCGCACTGCATCAAGGTACTGAATGCGCTTCGTACTTTTGGCAAAAAGGCGCGTTAAAGCGACTCAATACCTATAAAACGAAGTAAACCTTCGGTCAGGCCTTAACAAACCACTGTGGGCGGTCTGGGACTTTGAACGGCGGGGATACTGGCATTCGCTGCGTATGCGCCTCGTTCACCTGATTGGTGGACAAAACTAGGGTTTCTGCTGCAGGTGCAATCGCCGATGAACAACCTATATGGCAGGTGCCGCAGTCAGCATCAAAACTGCCGGACTTTGGTTGTTCCGCCGTTGGTTGGTCGTTTGACAGCAATTGGTGCTGGTGACCATGGTGCCCCAGATGTTGCGTAGCTATGCCTTTTTCGTGTTGGCAATAGACGCCGATTGCAGCCCACGAGAACTGCAACGGAGTCATAACCAATAGAAAAATAATCAACCAACCACGCATGTCCTCCATTGTAGTCGGGGCAACCTTTACCCCTTTGAATGGCATGCCCACAAGTTGCTAATTTGCGCGACGCCGGCGACGTGAAACTTAGATTTATCAGCGCCTGCACACCATCTCAGTTGGAAACGCTAAGCAAGCATGCAGGCTGGCTTTTGGACGCCGAAAATGTCTCTCTCTTGAAATGCGCCTAGTTCCAAGTAGTACGTCGGGCTATGACCAGTGGGAGTCACAGTTGCGAGTGGCGAGTACGTATAACGCATGCTCACTGCTGGGACGCGATGCCGCGGTCAATGTGGAAATCAGGCCAATTCATAGTTCTAGTGAATGGGGAATTGAAGCTAGAATTTCGCCAATGGCCAGGAAATACCGCGCTCTCTTCCTAATGGCTGTCATATTCTGGCAGTCACTGGTAGTACTTAGTTCGCTAAGTTTGGTGCAACATGCGCGCGAAGAAACCCCTCAGGCGCAAAGTGAGTTGCATGCGTTTTACCAGCACCACGTTGATCAAACGGTTCACAAGAATGGGGAGGCGGTTGCTCATTCCCATGCTGGCGCTGTGACAGATACTGCTGCCGTCATTGGCAGTGAATCAATGAGTTTGCCTGCGTTCCATCCCCAGCTCGCACCAGGCGCGCTCGCTGTTGAGCTGCAAACACCAGTTTTGGCGGGGCTACTTCGTCCCCCAAAACAGCTTACCTGAAATCAATACCCTGTGGCCGCTTGACGGCCCAGGAGCTTGATTCATCCATCGGACAGCACCTAGGTGACCGTCTCTCCGTTCCCCTCCTGACACAGACTGACCGCCCGGCTTAGGGGCTGCTGTGGTTTTCTGTACTGAAAGTGCCGTTCATGCGGAAGCACACTTTCAATTGGCGTGGATTGGCTCCCAAGTAATGTGAGTCATCTGCAACGACAAACTGAATTGGCATTCCGGCCCCATCGCCACCCCAGTTCCAGATAGGATTTTGAAATGTTTGTAATCGTCGGATGGCTTATTTGTATTGTCTGTGTATTCGGTGTGTTCATTATTCACGGGGGCAACATCAGCGTTGTGCTAAAGGCGTTGCCGTTTGAGTTGATCACGATCGGTGGCGCTACGGTCGGCGCGTTTGTGGCGAACAACCAAATGAAAGTGATCAAGGCTACCTTGAAAGGTCTGGCGTCTTGCTTCAAGGGCAGCAAATACACCAAGGATCGTTACATGGAGCTGATGGCACTCCTGTTCGACCTTCTGCAAAAGGCGCGCAAAGAAGGCTTGATGGCAATCGAAAAGGACGTCGAAGAGCCCGAGCAATCCGAGATCTTCAAGAAGTATCCCAATGTGGGCTCCGACCATCACGTTGTGGAGTTCGTCACCGACTACTTACGCATGATGGTGTCAGGCAACTTGAACGCTCACGAAATCGAGTCCATTATGGATGGCGCCATTGAAGCGCACCATGTGGAGGCGCATGCAGCCGTCGCGGCCATCCAACGGATCGCTGGCGGTCTTCCCGCATTCGGAATTGTCGCCGCAGTATTGGGGGTTGTGAACACCATGGGTTCGGTGGGCCAGCCACCCGCGGTGCTGGGAGGAATGATCGGCTCTGCACTGGTGGGGACCTTCCTAGGGATTTTGCTGGCCTATGCCTTCGCCGAGCCTTTGGCTGGCCTGTTGGAGCAGAAAGTTGAGGAGGGCGGCAAAGAGTTGCAATGCATCAAGACCATCTTGTTGGCGAGCATGCAAGGCTACAACCCTTCGACGGCGGTAGAGTTTGGTCGCCAGATTCTTTTCTCCACCGAGCGTCCCACGTTTGCGGAGCTGGAAGCACATGTTAAGAGGAAGTAAGACGGTTTTGGACAAGCTGCCACCGGAGGCAATACCCACAAGGCGGGAGGTTGCCGTCCAAATGGGTGGTCGCCTTTTGATGATGCTGATAGGCGTGCTGCAACTGGTCGCTATCGTTCAGTCAGATTCGTCTACAGACACATTGCTTCACGTCTGCTTCTTACTGGTACTCATAGTTATGGGAACAACAAAATCGAAGAACCAACAGAACCTACGCGGAAGAAATTGACGCCGCGAAAGGCATGGCGGCATTACATCCGTTCTGACGTGTATCTGCGCATCGTGCTTTGGCAAATTGGTTGATAGCTGCTTAGAAGCCCAGCTTTGAACCAGCGCCCAGCAATGTCGCCACACCCATCACGGCAAAGACACCTGCGGCAATCGAGTGGACCAATTTCATGGGAATCTTGGCGGCGAACTTGTTGCCGACAAATACAGCGGGAAC
>Ga0214919_10005735_pt1 | contig 17421 bp, 16 predicted proteins | sample LL1503_MetaG_FD_177994 | JGI IMG/M metagenome (GOLD analysis project Ga0214919, IMG submission 177994) | Freshwater microbial communities from Lake Lanier, Atlanta, Georgia, United States - LL-1503 | ecosystem: Environmental > Aquatic > Freshwater > Lake | place: USA: Georgia | collected...
AATTGGCGACGTGAAACTGCAGCGTCTGCCCGGGGCGGGCGGACAGGCGTTCGGCATAACCGGTGAGTGGAAGCATTCTTGACTCCGTGACAGATCGAATGGGGGTGGGTATTTGTGCCGTGCAAGGTCACGACAGCCCGCCGAGAACAGCCAGCAGATCAGTGCGCTGTTGGGCGATACATCATCGAGTTGCGATCTGCCGATTGAATTCGCAGCCTCAGCAACTCGCCTTCGCGTCCAATGGTCAGCGGCACAGTGACGCCGGCTGGACCCAGCGCCCAGACCGCTCGCAGAAAGGTCGCCAGCGACTGAACCCGGCTGCCCGCGACATCGATGATCAGGTCGCCTTGCTGAAGCCCTGCTTTCATGGCCGGGCCTCTTTCGGCAAGGCCAGCCACCACGATGCGATCGTCGCCTTCTGCCGCGTACAGCCCCAGCCATGGCCGTGCCGGCAGGCCGCTGTGGCCGGTTGCGACGAGGCTGTCGAGCACCGGCTCGAGAAGGTCGATCGGCACAATCATATTGCCTTGGCCGGATTGGTCGTCTGATTCGCCGTCTGATTCGCCGTTTGATTCGCCGCCTGTGGCTTGCTGCAGCAGCAATGAAGCGACCCCGATCAGCGCGCCATCGGCATTGAAAAGACCGGCGCCACTCCATTCAGGATGCGCCGGTGTCGTGAAGAGCGCTTCTTCAAGCAGGTATTCCCAGTAGCCGGCAAAGGGTCGCTTGTCGGCCAGACGGGCTTTCAGTGCATGTGGCAGTCCACCATGGCTCAGCAGGTAAACCGTGTCACCCGATTTTGACAACTGGCTTGACGCCCTGCGTACGCACGGTGTGTTGAGCGTACCCAGCGCCTTGAGCAGACCGAAACCGCTTGCCTGGTCGTAAGCGAGCGTTACGGCCTGGACCACCTGGCCCGAGCGCGTCGTCAAGAAAACAGTCTGTGCCTCAGTGATCAGGTAACCGATCGTCAGCACCGTGCCGCGATCATCGAGCACGATGCCGCTGCCGCTGCGCGATGTGCCCAGGGTATTGGCCGTGAAAGCCTGCTCGGGGACAAGCGCTCTAAGTTCGACGATCGCATCAAACAGCGCATCGAGGTCGAAGCTCAGCGTCGGAGCCTTGGGCCTCAGCGTGTCGGGAAAGGACCATTCTTTGTATTGGCTCATCGCAGCGCTGCCTTGCTCGGCGTTTGTTGTCTGATGACCGATCAAAAGCGAGCGGTCCGGCTCATTTGAGCATGTTCTCCCGGGGTCGACCCTCAGCCAACGAAGGCCTGCCTCCCTGGGCGGACTGACGGCGGGTGTTGGCGCCGGCCGAAAGCTGAACCCATCGAACGGGCTGCGAAGACCAGGATGCCTGCGGCGTCGAACGGCAGCATGAGGTGGCACAGCCCTGTTGAGCTTCTATCAGTTTGGCACGGCGCACCTCAGGCTGCTGATGTAGCGCAAGACTCGGTGGCGACGACAGTACGAACAGCTACGAAAAGCCTGTCCGGAACCGTTCAAAACTAGGTGAACGAAGTATTGTGCGAAAAAGTTCTATGGGTGCCAATTGGCACGATTTCAGGCGCTGGCGCCATGACCTATGACCAAGCAGTTGCCCCGCTGCGCGATGACAATTTGACTGGTATTGAAGTTTGCGTGCAAGCGAGATTTCACTGGCGTATAAGTGATTGAAGTGAATTCGGTGTAAGAAATGTTTTATGACTAAAGTTTGAATAATAATATTATTTTAATGATTTTACTATTTTGTTCGAAAAATAGGAAGTATATTTATCATCGGTTGAAGAGGTGTGATGAAAGCTTTCTTTACTGCTTCTTTGCTGGCCTATGCTTCTATACCTAGCGGCGCCGTTGAGTTGGTTTGTAGAGACCGCCAGCCTCAAGATCCACGGCAGCGAACCGTGTTCGTTGAGCGCGCGAAGGCCACTCCGATGTCCTTGACATCCAAAAGAATAGCCGAATCGGGTTAACCCGAGACCGGATTGCCTCCTGCCGCGTTACAACCCGTACAGCGCGAAAGACTTCGCGTTAGCCTTATCCCATAGACAGGAGCCTACCGACCATGACCATCCTCCATCGCCGAAGATTTTCCGTCCGCCTGGCCACCATCGGCTTGGCCGTCGGCTTCTTGAGCCTGCCAGCGCTGGCGCAAAAGAAGTACGACAGTGGCGCCACCGACAAGGAGATCAAGGTCGGTCACATCGGCCCGTATTCGGGACCGGCGTCGGCCTATGGCACGATCGGCAAGTCGATCGGCGCCTACATCGACAAGATCAACGCCGAAGGCGGCATCAACGGCCGCAAGATCAAGTTCGTCACCTTGGACGATGCCTACAACCCGTCCAAGACGGTCGAGCAGGCGCGCAAACTGGTCGAGGAAGAAGAGGTGCTGCTGGTCTTCAACCCGCTAGGCACACCGTCCAACTCGGCGATCCACAAGTACATGAACGCCAAGAAGATGCCGCAGTTGTTCGTGTCAAGTGGTGCGACAAAATGGGGTGACCCGAAGAACTTTCCCTGGACCATGGGTTGGCAACCCACCTACCAGGCCGAGTCCAGGATTTATGTCGAGCACATCCTGGAAACCAAGCCAAACGCGAAAATCGCGATCCTCTACCAGAACGACGACTACGGCAAGGACTACCTGAAGGGCTTCGAGGACGCGCTCGGCGACAAGGCCAAGACCATGATCGTGGCCAAGCAGACCTACGAGGTGACCGACCCAACGATCGACAGCCAATTGCTCACGCTCAAAGCCAGCGGTGCCGACACCTTCTTCAACATCACGACGCCCAAGTTCGCGGCGATGGTGATCAAGAAGAACGCCGAGCTAGGCTGGAAGCCGCAGCACTACCTGAACAACGTGTCGGGGTCGGTCAGCGCGGTGATGCAACCGGCCGGCTTCGAGAACGGTGTGGGCATCATCAGCACGGCCTACATCAAGGATCCGACCGACCCGCAGTGGGCCAACGATCCGGCGCTCAAGGAGTGGACCGAGTGGATGAAGAAGTACTACCCGGGCGGCAACCTGGCCGATGCCAGCAACGTCTTTGGCTACGCCATCACGCAAACCCTGATGCAGGTGTTGAAACAGTGCGGCGACAACCTGACCCGCGAAAACGTGATGAAGCAAGCCGCCAACCTTGACATGGCGCTGCCGATGTTGCTGCCAGGCGTCAACATCAAGACCTCGGCCGATGACTTTTACCCGATCGAGCGCGAGCAATTGGCCAAGTTCGACGGCAAGACCTGGATCCGCTCCGGCAAGATCTACGGCCGCTGAGGCCATGAGCGGGCGAGCCTCGAGGTTCGCCCGTCGCAGTGGCTGGCAATGGAAGTGATTGATCTGACCGAAATGCTTGGACTTGAAGCGCGCAAGCAGTGCGCCAACGAGTCCGAGATGTTCGACTGCTGATGTGTTCGAGCACGCTGGCGGCGTCTGACTCCAGGCCCGTCGTCGTGACTTGATCGTGGGTTTGATGAAGATCGGGACGCTTGCGGTCGATCTGCCGTGTCTTTAAAAATAGGTTTGCCGCGATGTCCGATCTCATCCTGCACCACTACGATTTCTCTAACTTTGCCGAGAAAGTGCGCCTGGCGCTCGGTTTCAAGGCTCTCGCCTGGCATTCGGTGATCATTCCGCCGATGGCGCCCAAGCCTGATCTGGTGCCGCTCACTGGCGGCTACCGTCGCACGCCGGTGCTCCAGGTGGGCGCCGATCTCTATTGCGATACCCGCCTCATCGTCCGTGAACTCGAACGACGCTTCCCTGCGCCGACGCTGTTTCCGCCAGCGCAATCGGCAATGGCTGATGCCATGGCTTACTGGGCGGAAAACCGGCTGATGCGACCGATCACGCTCTACGCATCGGGCATGAATCTCGATCACCTGCCTTCGGGTCTGCAGGCCGATCGCTCGGTGATGCGCGGCTTGCCACCGCCCAACGATGCCACGATGCGGCGCGCTGCGCTGCGCAATGCGCCGCTGGTGCGTGCGCAGTTGCCCGACGTCGAAGCCATGCTGGCCGATGGCCGGGAGTGGCTCGCAGGCGCTTTGCCCTGTGTCGCCGATCTCGCGGTTTACCATCCGCTCTGGTTCTTCACGGCTCGCACCGAGCTACTGGCGCACGAGTTGGCGCCTTATCCGCGTATCGCGGCCTGGATGGCGCGGGTTCGGGCCTTCGGTCACGGTAGGTTCACCGCAATGGAGCCTGCGCGTGCGCTCGAGGTCGCCCGCAACACCGAGCCGCTGGCGCCCGAGCCTTCGACGCCGTGGCCCGAAGATCCGCCCTTGGGTGCCGAGGTCAGGATTCGCGCCGACGATTACGGCCGCGACGTGGTCAGCGGTGAACTGGTTCATGCCGGTATCGACGAGATCGCGCTGCGCCGCGACGACCCGCTCGTGGGAACGGTTGTTGTGCACTTCCCGCGACTTGGCTACGACTTGCGCGCAGCCTGACGACAAGAAGTATTCGCCAAGGCACCGATCGGTCCTGGACGCGAGCGCTGGTCAACAGTTGACGCAGCGTGATCGGCGAGGCTCACTGGCGGCTGGGGTATTCACCGGTCCAACAGGCCACACAGGCTGGCATCATCGGCTTCGACTTACTCGCCATCCCGGCACCGGCGAGGAAGTGGCGAATCGATCTATCACTTGATTTTCTTGGAGACTCGACATGACCATCAACGGTGGCTGCTACTGCGGCGCGATCAGGTACAACTCTGAGGGCGAGCCGCAGGCTTCGCTGCAGTGTCACTGCCGCGAGTGTCAGTACATCACTGGCGGCAATCCGAATGTGCTGATGGTCGTGCCCTTGGAGGGCTTCAAGTACACCCAAGGTGAGCCGCAGTCATTCAAGCGAACAGATATAGAAAATGCCGTCACCCGGTATTTTTGTGGCAAATGCGGCACGGCGATCGGTACCCGCACGCCAACGCGTCCGAGCTCGATGATTCTGAAGGTTGGCACCTTTGACGACCCTTCGGTGTTCAAGCCCAAGATTGCGATCTTCACGGTTGACAAGCAAGACTTCCACCACATCGGCGAGGGTGTGGTGGCGTTTGAACGCAGGCCGGGTTGACGATCTGAACCACTCGATGATCGAGATGTTTTGCAGTCTGGCAAAGTGGTCCCTGCGTTCATCGGTCTCGAATCGAACACTGAATACTAGGGCAAACCCACTGTGCAGATAATTCCCCTGATCGACGACGAACTGGATCTGCTGGCCGCCATGCTGCCCTTGGCGGGGCAAGACATCATCGAGTTGGGGTGCGGCGGTGCGGCCCTGGCGCGCGCGCTGCTGGCACGGCATTCGACGAGCCGTGTGACTGGCCTGGAGGTTGACGTTCGGCAGCACGCGAAGAACCTGGCATCGCCTCAGGCGGGCCTGCAATTCATCGCCGCCGGTGCACAGGCCATCCCGTTTCCCGATGCGAGCTTCGATCTGGCGCTGATGTTGAAGTCCTTGCACCATGTGCCCATGCCCTTGTTGGCGCAGGCCTTGGCAGAGGCCGCCCGGGTCTTGCGTCCCGGTGGCCATCTCTATGTTTCTGAGCCTGTCTACAGCGGACCATTCAACGACGTGGTTCGCGTGTACAACGACGAGGGCGTCGTACGCGCGGCAGCGCAGGGCGCGGTGGACGAGGCGCTGATCCACGGGGCTTGGCAGCAGGTCGCTGAGCGGCGCTTCGAAATGCCGGTGCGATTCAAGAACTTCGACGAATTCGAGCAACGCATGATGCGTCCGACTTTCGCCGACCATCGCATCGACGACGCCAAACTCGCCGAGGCGCTGGCTGCCTTCGCGCCTCACTGCGGCGTCGACGGGGCGTACTTCGCCCGTCCGATGCACGTTCGTCTGCTGCGTCGCCAGGCTGTGCGCTGAGCCAGCGCGCTGGCGCTGTGCGCCGGCTTCAATGAAACCTTGGTCGACATCACGGCCGTCTGAGACTTGGAACATCATGGATGCAAGCAAGCTGCTGAAGAATTTTTGCGAAGCTGTCGAGCAATGCGACGGCGCTCGATTCGCGACCCTGTTCACCGAGAACGGCGTCTACCACGACGTCTTCTACGGCGCATTTGAAGGTCGTGCGCGTATCGCTGCGATGATCCCGGACTGGTTTTACAAGACCGCCACGGATTTTCGCTGGGACATGCATGATCCGGTCAGCGACGGCCGAACGCTGTACGCGCGCTACACCTTCAGCTATCGGTCGCTGCTGGCGGAGGCCGAGGGCGCGCGCGCGATGTTCGAAGGGGTATCGATCATGCGACTTGAAGATAGCCTGATCGCGGAGTACCGCGAAGTCGCGAATGCCGCGACCGGCTTCGTCGACATGCACTTCGCGCCAGAGCGGATCGGCAAGATCCTCGCGCGACAGGGCCGCGAGCTGAAGGCCAGGCCGGAGATGGCCCGGCACCTGGCCTGAATCGCCGGTGCATCATGCGGGGCTGTCTGCCAGCAGCGCCTGCATCCCCGGCTGCGGCCGGCTGGCGCGCCGCAAGTCTGCTCGTGTGCGCAGTGGCGCAGTGGCGCAGTGGCGCAGTGGCGCAGCGGATGGGTCCAGCTGGCCAGCTTTCACCGGACCGACGTTGAGACTTGCTGTTTCTTGAGTCCGTGAGTCGCCGTGCCTAGGGTATTGCGGTATTGCGCCATGAGGCACCTGGACCTGCGGCCTGGCAGTTTCGCAACGACGCCACTGGGTCGCGATGCGGTTTCAAGTTTCGAAATCTCTGGGCGCAGCACTAGGGGTTTTCACATGCACACAACTGGCTGCAGGCGGCATCATGGTTGCGTGTGGGTCGAGTCTGTACGCTGTGCGGCCATGTTGAAAGTATCGCTTCGGCCGTCGCATCTATCAGCGCGACGACCTGTTCAGATCAACGCACAACCATAGGCAACACGAATGTCACCGTGGTGCTGAACTCTGGAGACTCTGCCATGAAGCGCCTGTCATTCGTTCTTCGCCTTCGTTCGTTCTTGATCGTTCTGGCCGGTGCAGCCGCACTGGCGGGCGCGTTGCCGGCAGCGGCCGCTGAAAAATGGAACCTCTATGTCTACAACGCGGTCTCCACGGTGTCGGCGGTCAAGGGACTGGTGAAGATCAACGAAGAAATCGAGCGAGAAACGGGCGGCGCCCTGTCGATTCGACTCCATCTGGGCGGGTCGCTGCCGATCAACACCACCACCATCACACAAGCGGTGAGCGACGATGTCGTGCAGATGGGCGACGACGGTTACTTCCTGGGCAATATTCCTATCGGCGGCGTGCTGCGACTGCCGATGCTGATCCAGACTCTGGCCGAGTACCAGAAGGCTGCGGTCATCATGGAGCCCTATCTCCAGAGAGCTTTCGAGAAGAAGGGTTTGCTTGTGCTGGGGCAGTACCTCTATCCCACGCAGGTCGCGTTCTCGAGCAAGAAGCTCACGTCGCTGTCCGATTTCAAGGGTCTGAAGATCCGCGTCACCTCACCCGAGCAGAGCGAATTCATCAAGCGGCTCGGCGGGGTGCCGGTGACCATCGGCGCGCCCGAGGTTCCTTCGGCGCTGGACCGAGGTGTGGTCGACGGCGTGCTCACCGCCAGCTCCGGCGGGGGCAACATCTGGAAGGACATGTTCAAGTACAACTACCGGCTGGGCATCAACTATTTCAACTCGGTGGTCATCGTCAACAAGGATCGGTTCAGCAAGCTCGACCCCGATGTCCAGGCCAAAGTGCGCCGCATCGTGACCGACAACATGCCCTTGATCACCGGCGCGATGGAAGGTGAGGAAGAAGCCCTGACCAAGAAGTTTGCCGATGGTGGCATGACGATCACCCGCGAGGCGCGTCAGGACGTCGAGCAGGGCATGAAGCTGATCGCGCCTTTCTGGGACGAATGGGCGAAATCCAAGGGCCCGGACGCCGTCGAAGCCTTGAAGAAGGTCCGCGCTGCGCTGGCGCGCTGAGTGACTCGCCATGTCCGCGAGTCACGACGCACCCGGCGAGCCTGTGCACGCGATCGAGAATATCGTTGCGGTGCCAGGCCGATTGGAAGACTCGGCCGAATGGCTGGCCTCGCTGGCCCTCGTCGCGATGATCCTGCTGATCGGCATCGAAGCCATCGTTCGCAATGTGTTCGGTGGTTCGCTGCAGATCACGGATGAAGTTTGCGGCTACTTGCTGGTCGCGGTCACTTTTCTGTCGATGTCGGTCTCCGAGGCGCATGGCGCCTTCCACCGGGTCGAACTGATCCAGGCGCGGCTGGGGCCGGCGGCCCGGATCCGGCTGCAAATGGCCTTCGACCTGTGCGCCTTGCTCGCGTCGTTGCTCGTCGCCTGGCAGGTCTCCCGACTGGCGTTCAATGCCTGGCGAGCTGAAGACGTCGCGCCCACGCCGCTGCAAACGCCGCTGTGGATTCCTCAGGCGGTGATGGGTATCGGCATGGCGCTGCTGTGCCTGGCGCTGTTGCGCTCGCTGGCGGCCAAGCACCGGCGCCTCAAGGAGCTGAGCGCATGACACCCGGCATCGAACTGGTCTTCATCCTGGTGGTTTTTGTGGCGCTGTTGTGCTTGGGCATGACCATTCCGTTCGCCATCACCGTCCCTTCGGTGTTGTACCTGGTCATGCACGCCGGCCTTCCGGGGCTGAAAGGCTTGGGGCTGGTGACCTGGGGCAGCATGAACAGCTTCACGCTCACGGCCATCCCTTTGTTCATCCTGATGGCAGAGATCCTGCAAGAGAGCCAACTCAGCCTGAGGGTCTATCGCGGGCTGTCGAAACTGGTGGCGTGGATGCCGGGTGGTCTGCTGCAGACGAATATCGCTGGCTGCGCGATTTTTTCCGCGATCAGCGGCTCGAGTGTGGTGACGGCGGCGTCGATTGGCCGCGTGGCCTTGCCCGAATTGGCGCGGCGCAACTACAGCCCGCGTCTGTCGGCGGGCTCGCTGGCGGCTGGAGGCACATTGGGCATTCTGATTCCGCCCAGCATCGCGATGATCGTCTACGGCACCTTCACGGAGACCTCGGTCGCCAAGCTGTTCATGGCCGGTGTGGTGCCAGGCCTGCTGCTGACCGCGATGTTCATGGCCTACATCGCTGTGCATGCGCTGCTCGACCCGGCCATCGGACCCAAGGAACAAGGCGCCCGCACCGTCGGTGAACTGCTGGCGGCAATGGTGGACGTCTTCCCTTTTGCGGTGCTGATTGGCGGCACCATCGGCAGTATCTACACCGGCTTGGTCACACCCACGGAGGCGGCGGCGGTAGGTTGCATGCTGGCGACGATCATCGCGAAGATCTGGGGTCAGAGCGACTTTGGCGTCTTCACGCGCGCGCTGAAGTCCACCACCCGGATTTGCGGCAACATCTTGTTCATCGTGTATGCGGCCTATCTGTTTTCGTACGCCATCAGCTATGCGGGCGTGGGCGAGCAGATCACCGAATTCCTGATCGGCCTGAAGCTCTCGAAGATGGCCTTCTTCGTGGCGCTCTTTGTTCTCTACACGGTGCTCGGTTGCCTGGTCGAGAGCCTGGGCATGATCGTGGTGACCGTGCCGCTGCTGTATCCGGTGCTGCTGAAGTACGGCATCGACCCGATTTGGTTTGGCGTGATTCTGGTGGTGTTCATCGAGATGGGGCAGATCTCGCCGCCGATAGGTATCAACCTGTTCGTGATCCAGGGCATCTGGAAGGGCAAGCTCTCCGACGTGGTGATGGGGACCATCCCCTTCCATCTGATCATGTTCGTGTTGCTGCTGCTGCTGGTGATCTTTCCTGATATCGCGCTGTGGCTGCCGTCGGGCGCGAAACTGCCCCAATGAACCCGGCCCTTACAGGAGATGCTGATGTGGAATCTTGATGGCAGACCGCCGCTACGTGTTGATGCCACGGTGCTGACCCGAATGCCTGATGCGATGCGCCGCCCGCAGCCGTCCGCCTGGGCCGACGCCAATCGCCCTGGACATCTGGTGGACTCTTTCCTCGAGGGCCCTTGCTTCGATGCGCATGGCAATCTCTATGTCACCGACATCCCGCATGGCCGGCTGTTTCGGATCACACCCGACCTGCAATGGCATTGCGTACTCGACGCTGATGGCTGGCCTAACGGGCTTGCACTGAACGCCGACGGCAGCGTCTGGATCACCGACTACCGACACGGTATTCAGCGCTTCGATCCGACCAGCGGAAAGCTAGACACCGTGCTGGGCCATCGCAACAGCGAGTCCTTCAAGGGCGTCAACGACCTGGTGTTCGACGCGCAGGGGCGTCTCTACTTCACCGATCAGGGGCAGACCGGGCTGCACGACCCGACGGGCCGTGTTTATCGCTGGCAGCCCGACGGCCGACTCGACCTGCTGATGGCCAATGCGCCCAGTCCCAACGGGCTCGCGGTCAGTGCCGACATGCGAGTTCTCTACGTGGCACTGACCCGTGCCAACCAGGTCTGGCGCGCGCCGCTGCTGGCCGATGGCTCGATCACCAAGATGGTCGCGCTGCAGACCTTTTTTGGCACGGCCGGGCCTGACGGCCTGGCACTGGATCGGCATGGCCGGCTGCTGGTGGCCCATGCCAGCCTGGGCTGTGTGTTCGTGTTGAGCGCATCGGGGGAAGTCACGCACACACTGCGCAGCCCGATTCCGAACTCAGTGGTCACCAACGTCGCGTGCTGGCCGGGGCGCGATGTGGTCGTCATCACCGAATCCTTGTCGGGCAGTGTGCTGGTGGCGGACCTGCCGCCGCCCTGAGGCTGATCGATCGGGGAGGCGGCCCCGCGATCGATCAGACCGTCATGCTCTGCGCGGAATGTTCGCCTGAATATTCGCCCGAATGTTCTCGCGCTGTGGCCCTCATCAGCCCATCGGGTAGAGGATCTCTTTGGAGACCGCGTTGATCTTCTTCATCACCTCGTCGCTGAGGATCAGGTCCGCGGCGGCAAAGATTTCGGCCAGCTGATTTTCGTGGGTTGCACCGACGATGGTCGAGGCCACGAAGTCGTGCTGCATGCTCCAGGCGGTGGCCATGGTCACCAGCGACATCCCCGCTTCTTGGGCAATGGCGCCGAAGCGCTCGGTGGCGAGCAGGGATTTTTCGTTGACGAAGCGTTTGGCCATCACGGCTTGACGCCCACCGAGTTTGAGATAGTTGGAAAAGCGCGCACCGTCTGGCAGCGCGCCGCCCATGTACTTGCCCGATAGAACGCCGCCCGCGAGGGGTGAATAGGGGATCAGACTGACGCCCTCTTGGCGGCAAACCTGGGCCAGTTCGTCTTCGAAGCGGCGGTTGTTCAGGCTGAAATTGTTCTGGATGGTTTCGTAGCGGGCCAGACCTTCACGCTCAGACACCGACAAGCTCTTCATCAGGCCCCAGCTCGTCTCGTTGCTGCAGCCGATGATCCTGACCTTGCCGCTTTCCACCAGATCGTCCATGGCGCGCAGGGCGTCTTCGTAGCGCGCGCCATGGTCGGGCCAATGGGTCTGGTAGAGGTCGATGTAGTCGGTGCCCAGACGCCGCAGGCTCGCCTCGACAGCGCTGACGATGTTGTGACGGTCTAGCGCTGTCATGCCCGCCCGCTGTGCGCCCTTGATCCAACCATGGCTCGGTCCGCAGACCTTGGTCGCGATCAGCAACTCGTCTCGGCGTTTGGTCTTCATCCAGCGACCGACGATCTCTTCGGTGGTGCCTGCCCAAGCTTCCTTCGGCGGCACAGGATAGTTCTCAGCGGTGTCGAAGAAGTTGATGCCCGCAGCTAGAGACATGTCGAGGATGCGGTGGGCCATTTTTTCATCGGCCTGCGCACCAAAAGTCATGGTGCCCATGCAGATTTTCGAGACGACGATGGGGCTTTTGCCCAGGCGGTGGGTTTGCATGGCGGTGTCCTGAAGTGAAGTGCTCAGCGTCCGCCTTGGGCGTCGTCCACGCGCACGGTGGTGCCGGTGACGAAGTCGGACGACGGTGAGACCAGAAAGAGCAAGGTGCTGTCGAGCTGCGCCGGATCGCCCAGCCGCTGCCGCGGAAAACCCTTGGTGATGTCGCCCATGCGCGCGAGCATGCCGTCCATCATCTCGGATGAAAACGCACCGGGCGCGATGGCATTGACGTTGATGTGGTAGCGCGCCCATTCCACCGCCAGTGTCTCGGTCATGCGCACGACAGCCATCTTGCTGGTGGCATAGAGTGCGGCCCCGCGGCCGTCGTAGGCATAAGCGGCGCGTGATGCCAGGTTGACGATGCGGCCGGGCTTTTTGGCTTCGATGAGGCGGCGCGCCACTTCGCAAGACAGGATCCAGGGCGCGCGCACGTTGATGTCGAGCACGCGGTCGATCAACTCCACCGACATCTTGTGGGCACGTTGCGCGTCGGGGATCCCGGCGTTGTTCACCAGGATCTGCACCGTTCCCAACTGCGCTTCGGCCTGCGCCACCACACTCAGCAACTGATCTGCATCGGTGACATCGAGCTGCAGCGGCAGTGCCACACCGCCTGCAGCGCGAATCTCTTCGGCAAGCTGTTGGAGCAGATCGATGCGACGGGCTGCGATCGCAACCTTTGCACCGCTGGCGGCTAGCACGAGGGCAAAGCGCCTGCCGAGACCGGCCGATGCGCCCGTCACCAGAGCGACCTGTCCGGCTAGGTCTTGTGATGCGTTGGGGAGCGGAAATGTCGTCATCAGAGGATGTCCTGTTACTGGGGCAATGCGGCCAGCAGACTCAGCGGCGCGCGGGTGAGGTCGCTCATGTTGCGACGGACGTCGAACATGCGGATCTGTAGATCGCTCAGCGCATTGTTGGCCCGCATGCGCGCGACGATCGGTCCGTCCATGTAGGCCTGCGCCGTTGTGCGGTCGGCAAACAAATAAATGCCGCCCGACAACTGCGCATCCGACGGATCGTCGAGCCAGATCTTCCATTGAAGGCCGAGCAGGTTCACGAAGGGGGCTGCGGTTTCGTCCGAGTAGCGTGAATCCCACTCAGCCCTGGGCATGTCAGGGCGACGGTAGTTGATCTGCACGATGACCATGGTTGGGTCTCCTGGTTTTTTTGCGATGGGCGATTGAAGCTAGGCCTCAGGTGGGGCAATGTGCGCGCATGAACGATCGGATCTGCCGCACCGCCAGCGCAATCCGCTCGACAGGCTCTTTCCAAGGGTAGAGGCTGACCTCCGATTGCGGTGCGAGCATGACCGACTCCATGGCCACTGCGTAGGGATGTGCCGGGATGTCATCCGGCAGCACCAGCACCGGCGTTTGGCAGGAGCGCACAAAGTCGCGGCTGACGGTGAAGACGAAGTCATCATTGGCGCGATACATCCGGGTCAGGAATGCTTCGATCATCGTCGGCGTGATCTCGGGCCGGCGCGCAGTGAACGCAGGCCCCCAACCCTTGGTATTGGATTGGTAGAAGAAGTCACGCATCTCGGGGCGTGAACCGCTGGGCTGCACGATCACGGCGGCTGCGACGCGATCGGGGGCGCGTTTGATCAGATTCCAGGTCATCGGGCCACCGATGCAAAAGCCCATGACCATGAATTGCTGGATGCCCAAATGGTCCATCAGGCCCAGCTGGTCATCGGCGAAGGACTCCCAGGGGCGGTCGATTTCCAGTGGGCCAGACGACTGGCCGCCATTGGCGTTGCGCAGGTCGCTCGTGATGCAGCGATAGTGCTGGCTGAACTCATTCATCGGATCGAACGGGGCTTTTCGGAGGAAGGACATGTCCGAATTCAGTCCGCCGCCCGGGATGATCAGCAAGGGAAAGCCGGTGCCTCGCTCCTCATAATGGATTCGGACCTCAGCGCTGTCGTAGAAGGGCATGGCACAGACTCCTGTGGTGATCCATCGCTTGTTGCTTCGATTGCGGTGGGCGTGAATGCAAACATCTATTGATCGCCCGGCGCTGCTCAGGCTTGGGACCAGCCCTGCCCAATGCGGTCCTTGCACAGCGCTGCGACCTGCTCAGTGTAGACGGCGCAGCCCAAACGCGCCTGTCGTGGTGTTTGCCTGCGGGATAGCACTGATCACCAGAGCGCTTCGAGGCTGTTCGATCGGCTTCGACAGGCCCTGAACACAGCCGAAGCTCGCGACCTTTGGAGCCACGCCGCTCGAACGGCGTTGTCCGACTTCGCTCTGGCCGGATTGAGACCTGCTCATACCAGAAAATGGTCGCCCACACCACTGCCGGCCCGCAGGTACGAGCCAGCGTGATGCCGCGTCAAACTCGTGTGTTGAGCGGGTTTTCACCAAGCGCAGCTGAGGGCAGGGCTGGCATGATGGTGTGGACTCCCTGTCCGCTCAAAGACCGGGTCGAGCCATCAAATTCCTAGAGGACATAGCCATGAGCTTGAAAAAACGCGCAGACGAGTTGCTGCATGCCGCAGTCGCGGCCGGACAGGTGCCGGGTGTGGTGGCCATGGCGACCAATCGAGAGGGCACGATTTACGAGGGCGCTTTTGGCGAGCGTTTGCTTGGTTCTGGTCAGGCGATGACCACTGACACGGTGGGGTGGATGGCGTCGATGACCAAGGCGATCACTTCGGTGGCTGCGGTGCAGTGCGTCGAACGCGGCCAACTGAATCTTGACACGCCCGCCCACGCGGTGCTGCCAGCCATCGGGGATGCGCAAGTGCTGATCGGCTTCGACGACAAGGGCCATCCGCAGACACGCCCGCCCAAGCGCCCGATCACGCTGCGCCACTTGCTGACCCACAGTGCCGGTTTCAGCTATGAAATCTGGAATACCGACATGCAGAAGGTGCAGGCGGCATTGGGCATCCCCAGCGTCACCGAGTGCAAGAACAAGGCGCTGACGCTACCGCTGTTGTTTGACCCGGGTGAGCGCTGGGAATATGGCATCAACATCGACTGGGCCGGCAAGATGGTCGAGGCGGTCAGCGGCCAGACACTGGGCGCTTACATGAAGGACAACTTGTTCGACCCACTGGGCATGAACAGCACCGCCTTTCGGATCACACCTGACATGCGCAGCCGCCTGGCCGGCACGCACCTGCGCGGGCCTGACGGCAAGCTGGCGCCGTTCCCGTTCGAGCTTGCGCAGGAACCCGAGTTCGAGATGGGCGGCGGCGGCTTGTACGGCACGACAGGAGACTACCTGCGATTCGTTCGGATGGTGCTCAATGGCGGCCAACTCGGCGGCGAGCGCGTGCTGACACCAGAGTCAGTGGTGTCGCTGGGTCTGAATCAAATGGGTGACTGTCGTGTCTACAAGCTGAAAGCCGCCATCGGGCTGACCAATGACGCCGAGTTCTTCCCAGGCGTGAACAAGAGTTGGAGCCTGGCTTTCCAGATCAACCACGAAGCGGCACCGACTGGCCGCCCGGCTGGCGGACTGATGTGGGCAGGCTTGGCCAATTCCTTCTACTGGATAGACCAGACCACCGGCATCGCCGGTGTCTACATGACGCAGATCTTCCCCTTCGCCGACAGCGGTTCTCTGCCAACCTTCTACAACTTCGAGAAGGCGGTGTACGACAGCCTGAAATAACGGCGACCAAGCCCGCGCCTATTGAACCGGTCAGCCGGGCTCAGGTTCGCGTTCTGAGCCGGCGGCTGTTCGGCGCCAAGTCGGCGCAATCGAGCGCTGCCAATGCGGCGATGTCGAGTCGACTGGCCAGCAGCATGACCAGCGGCGCGTCCAACAGGTGGCGGCGGGTTTCATGTGCTGACTCCGGGGTCCGATGAAACCGTCACTTGGGCCCTGTCATCATCTGCCTGGGCAGCCACAGCGCGATCTCCGGGAACACGAACAACAGCGCGACCAGCAGGATCATCAGCAGCACGAACGGCGTGGTGCCCCGAATCACGTCGCCGGCAGTGCTCTCGGGCATCATCCCCTGGATCACGAAAAGATTCAGGCCCACCGGCGGGGTGATGAAGCCGATCTCCAGCCAGACCACCATGATGATGCCGAACCAGACCGGGTCGAAGCCGAACGCGGTGACCAGCGGAAAAAGGATAGGCAAGATGATGATCATCACCGACAGCTCTTCGAGCGCGTAGGCGATCACCAGCAGCGCGGTGAAGACCAGGACGAAGAAGCCCCATGCCGGCAAGCCCAGCGACGAGATGCCTGATAGCAGCGCCTTCGGCATGCCGAGCAGCGCGATCACATGCGAAAAGATGCCGGAAAAGATGATGATGAGCATCACCATCGAAGTGACCCGCACTGTTTCCAGAAATGCTTTCTTCATCACCTCCACTGACAGCGCTCTGATCGTCATGGCGATCAGCAGGCTCACCAGGCAGCCGAGTGCGGCAGCTTCGGTGGGGGTGACGATGCCGGCGTACATCGCGCCGAGCACCACGGTGATCAGCACCGCGACCGGCCAGATCTCGCGCAGGCCCCGAAGTTTTTCGCCCAGGGTGGCGCGGTCATCTGGGCTGGCGGGCGCCTCGTTCGGATAGCGCAGCGCATAGCCGATCACGTAGGCGCAGAAGATCAGCGCCAGCAGCAAGCCCGGGATCATCCCCGCCGCATACAAGTGCCCGATCGAGGTCTCGGTCATCACGCCGTACAGGATCATCGGCACCGATGGTGGAATCAGGATCCCGAGCGTGCCGCCAGCGGCCAGCGAGCCGATGATGAGCGGCTTGGCGTAACCCCGCTTGAGCATCTCCGGGATCGCGATCATGCCGATCGTGGCTGCCGTGGCGACACTCGATCCCGAGACGGCGGAGAACACCGCGCAGGAGATGACACTCGCCACCGCCATGCCACCGGGCAGGAACCCCACCCATTTGGCAATCGCTGAGAACAGACCCTTGCCCACGCCGGAGTGCATCAGGATCGCGCTCATGAAGATGAACAGCGGCAACGCGATGAATGTAAAGCTCGTGGCGTTGGACCAAGCGATCGAGCCGATGACGCCCAGCCCCACCTTCCAGCCGCTCAGGAACAGAAGGCCAGCGATCCCGACGAGCGCCATCGAAAACGCGATCTCCAGTCCGATCGCGAACAGCGCAAACATCGAGCCCAGCAGAAACGATCCGACCAGCGCCTCGCTCAAAGCGCTTCCTCGATGAGGGCGATTTCGTCGACTTGCGCGGCATCACCGCGCAGGATGCGCCACTGCTTTCGCAGCGCCGCCAACATCACCCAGGCCAGGAAGCCGAGTCCCAGCGGGATCATCGCCATGGGCAGCCACAGCGGGTATTGCTCGACCGTGGACACCCGACCGTAGTCGTATGCGGTGAACGCTGATGTCGCGGTGACCCAGGTGACGATCAGGATGACCAACACCCCCGCGAGCAACGATGCCAGACGCAGGCCAGCGCGGCGCGCCGGGCGCAACTGGGCGGTCAGCAGGTCGACCCGCACATGCGTGCCCTTGGTAAAGGCATAGGCCAGCCCAGAGAAGATCACGAAGACCTGTAGAAAGCCCGCCAGTTCGTCCACAAAAAGTTGTGGATCGTCGAACAGATA
>Ga0214919_10005736_pt1 | contig 17421 bp, 9 predicted proteins | sample LL1503_MetaG_FD_177994 | JGI IMG/M metagenome (GOLD analysis project Ga0214919, IMG submission 177994) | Freshwater microbial communities from Lake Lanier, Atlanta, Georgia, United States - LL-1503 | ecosystem: Environmental > Aquatic > Freshwater > Lake | place: USA: Georgia | collected 2015-03-15
TTTTCTATACACTGCGTACCATTAAAAATGTAAATTTTTTAAAATAATTTAAAAACGTATTAATTTTTTTTTAAATGAGGTTATAATAAACACTAATTAAAAGAGTTTATTATAAACACGTCTATTAAAAAAATCGGCATTTTAAATCTTCAAGGGTGTAATTTCAAATATTTTAGTTTATATTTTATATATTTTGTATAATATAACTTTTCTAATTCTATATCATTCGCATTACCGCCATGTTTTTTATATTTTTGTATATTATTTTTATGTTTATTTATATATTTATTTATATTAATAAATTTTTTAAGTTTATTTTTTTCATTGTTTTCTGTATAATTTACTTTTTTTACTTTTATTTTACTTTCTTTTTTTTTACTTTCTTTTTTAACTTCATTATCAAAATCTTCTTCGTTAAAATATTCTTTGTCGTTACTTTTTATTAAAGCATGATAACTTTCTTTGGTATAAAAAAATGTAAGTTTTAATATTTCTGAAAAACTAAATGAATCATTATTTTTAATATTTGATAAATCTTGTATTATTTTATCTAAATCAAAATAATATTTATTATCAATAACTTTTAATACACCTAAACAATTTATAATTAAATATTTTAAAAGTTCTTTATCAATTATTTTACCATAATACGATTTATTATATAATGATATTATTGTATATCTATTATTTATATTTTCATTATATATTAAAAATTTTGTTAAATTATTTATATCAATAATTATCAAATTATTATAGTCATTATCATAAATCAATAATATATCATAAATTGCAGTATGATCAAAAACACGACAATTAAGTTTAAATGTACATGCAACTAATATCATATCGTTTTTAATATGTTTATCTTTATCTAAAAAGGTTAAATCAGACAATACCATTCCTTTATTATTAATTGTACTTATATCATATGGCATATTTATAGATTGTTGTTCGACTTGTTCCTCAACTTGTTCCTCAACTTGTTCCTCAACTTGTTCCTCAACTTGTTCCTCAACTTGTTCCTCATTCATGTTCTGTTTTGTTTCTATTATATCAATTTGAGATGTAAAATAATCATTAATTAAATATTCTAAGAATTTTCTTTTATCAAGTAATTTACGTGAGAATCTATATTGTTTTATACAATTAATGATATTTAATGAATCAATATCAAATTTTTTTCTATTTTTAAAATATTTATTAAATTTTTTAACCAAAATTTTATATGATTTTGTCATTGGATCTAAATATAATATTTGATTATTTAGTTCTGGTCTTGATATTTCTTTATTCAAAGCCAAAATATTTTGTTTAATTAATACTTTTTTCTTTTGTTTATCAATAATAATTTGTTGAGCTATTAAATTATCTATAATAGTTTTGCGTATAGTTTCTTCTATTTTTTCAAAATTAATACATCCGCCTTTCATAATATTCTTAAATTTACTATTAAATATTATATCACATGTCTGTGTTTCTAATATATTTCTCATTCTAAATATTCCTTGAGAAAAATCTCTCATGATTGTTTTATTAGTAATTGTTATTAATCCATGTGCTCCAGGATTCATTATATTTTTTGCATCTACACCGGTTATATTTTTATTACTAAAATAATAAAAAGCATTTGAATGAGTTATAGAATCATCATTTGCAAATTGGTCTGTTAATAAATTATATATTTTTCTTCCATTATCAAAATATACAATATAATCTTTTTTATTTTCTAATTTTTTATATTCATTGATAAATGAATTTATATCATATTTAATAAATATTCCTCCAATATCTATTAATACTTCATAATTATTTAAACAACTAAAAATATCTTCAATTAATACTTTTTTATTAACATAGATATTTTTTATAATATCTTCATTATTAATAATACTGATTATTGCATCTGATACAGTATTATATGATTTAATTTTACTATATGTTATATAATTAGTTGGATTAAAATTAATATCAATATCACTACTAAAACTTTTTGGTGGTTCAATATATGCTGTGCCAGTAAAACAAACAAAATTTTTAACATTTCTATAAAGTAATAAATCATTAAATGATATATTTTTGCATTTAGAATAATAATTAATATTTAATGTTAAAAATTTTTTTATTATTATTTCAAAATCAGAATCTTGTAATTCAAATTTTTCAATATATTTATTTTTAAAGTGATTAGTATTACTAATATAATCTTTGTAACTATTAGGTATTTCTGATAAAAAACTAAATATTTTTTCAGTATTATCACCTACAACGGAACTATATAAACTTTCAAAATAATTAATTATATAATCTTTATCAATTTTTCTATAATTTGAGTCTACAATTTTATAGCAAAAGAATGTTAAAATATATGTTAATATTGAATCTGAAAATTCTGAACCCATTGCCGGATTATCAATAGCAGAATATGGAATTGCTTTAAATTTATAATTATATGATATTTTAGAATCATATTCTTTAGGCATTCCATAATCAAAATTATATTGTTTGGTTAATATAAAAAATAGTACATTATCTTTAATATATTTTATTAAATTGTCTATTTCTTTTTGTTTGGGCTCATCAAAATTTTTTTTAATTTTATCATCATACCATATATAAATTTTATCAATTGTTTCTTTATTTAAATTAAAAATATAATTATGGATTTTATTTGATTCATAATTTTCATGTAAAATATTCCAAAAATCAGTATTATTAAATATGTCATTATATAATATATTACTTAATATATATAAGTCATCTGTATATTCTAATTTTTTTTTGTTAAATGGAATGTTTAATTCACATGTTAATGGATTTGCCATCATATCAATTTCATCATATATCATATATTTTGTTTCGGTATCAATTATATTTTTTAAAAACATTATTTTATAGTTTGAATCGCTAATTAGATAAACAACAAATGAATTTTTATATTGTTTTTTCATTGGATATATTAAAATTTCAATATTATTAAATATTAAAAATAAATGTTTCATAAGTATTTCAAATGATGAATTAATTAAAAATTCAGGCATAACAATATATATTTCATTATTGTAATTGTAATTAATAATTTCATTTGTAAAAAAATGATTAAGTAATAAAATACAAATATAGGGGGTAATACTTGTTGTTTTACCAGAACCCATAATTAATTCTTGAATTGGATATAATTCATTTTTATTATTATTAATTAAATAATTAAATAATTCAGTTGCTTTTATAATATTTGTATCAAATATATTATCATCTAATTTTGGAATAAATACTTTTAATAATAATTTAAATTTGTTTTTTATATTACTCAATTGTAAAACGTTTGAATAATTTATTTCTAATAAATATGTTAAATTTTTAATAATATTTATATTTTTTTTTATTATATGTACTATTTTACCTGTACTATCTGAATCATCTGCACTATCTGAATCATATGCACTATCCAGATCATCTATACTATCTGAATCATATGTATTATATGAATTATTTTTATAAAAAGAATATTCATATTGAGATCCATCATTTCTTAAACTATATTTAATATCTTGTTCAAAATATAAATATGTTCGTGCATCATATCCTAAATTATTATTTTTGAGATTTAAATTAACATAACCTAATTCTTCACGTGATGATAATTCATTATAATTTAATTTTAATAAAATATTATATTTATTATATAATTTATTTGCATGTAAATAATAATATTCATTTAAATGTTTATCATCATAAAATAATAATAATATTGGAATACAATATATATTATTAAAATCTGAAAATAAAATATTTAATAAATTTTGAATGTTAACATTTTGTTTATTTTGATTTAAAATATTTTTAATTTGTTCAATATTTTGTAATATTAGATAGGGACTATTATAATTAATACAATTAATTAACAATGATAATACTTCATAAATATTACTAAATATATATTTATTATTAAATTTATTTATTATTTTATAATAATAAATTTCCAATTCTGTATCAAGCTCATTTATATTGTTAATAGATTGATTTTTATTATTATTATTTGTAAACTCAAATGTTTTATAATTTCTATTTTTATTATATATATGATTATAATTATATATACATAATAATTTATCATTGTCAATACAATCGCTATTATTTTGAGATAATTTTAATATACCATAATTATGATAAATATCTATATCATCGCAAAAATGAACTTGATAATCAATATTATTTATAGTATAAAAAACATTACCATTATGCATTTTAAATATTAAATCATAATTAAGTGTTCTTAAAAAATATTCATATGTTCTTTCATTTAGATATATAAATAAACCAATATCATTATTTGTCATTAACTTATAAAATTGTTCATAATCTATTGGTAAATCATCATATGATATTATTTTATATATTATTTCATTTTCAACATAATAGAATTCAAAATTAAATTCATCATTTACTACTATTATATTTGGATCATTTTTATTAACACCTCTAATTTTATTTCCATTTGATGAATAATAAAAATTTAATACTAAATATAAAGAATATTTAGTATCTAATAAATTTTTAATAATTTCTATTGATTGATCTGTATTTTGAACATTTTTATAAAATAATAATTGATAATTACCATAATTAATTTTATAAAAATCAATAATTGAATGGTATAAGTTATTTTCTTTAATTTTGCAATCATACGTTGATGATAAAAAATATTTTTTTTCTACATTTGCAATTAAAGTTTTTTCTTTATCTAGATTAATTATATGTTTTTCAGGAATAATATATTCTTTATCATATTTTAATATATACGTATATATTAATGATTTAAAAAAATCTATATGAAATATTTCATCAAAATATTCATATATATGAGGATCATATTTATCAAAAATAGTTTCTTCAATTTTTTCTGTAGATAATTCACATAAATAAAAATAAATAATATAATGTTTTAATATATTAAATGTTGGTGCTATACCTTCTTCTAATATTTTTTTAGTATTTTCTTTTAATAATAATATATTTTGTTCAGTTATTTTAAATCCTCCTGGATATCCAATAATTTCAGAATTTGTGTTTGTATATGTATTTATAATAAAATTTTGTTCTTTTTGTTTTTCATATAATTCTTTATTGTAATAACCATATGTTTCATATATTAATTCTTTATAATCTTGTGTTATTGGGTCACTTGTATTATTTACTAATGAATACCATAATAAAAAATTTGTTTTATTTTTAAATTTTACTAAAATTTCATTATCATCCTTATTTTCAATATATTTTACAAACATTTTTTCATTATTATTTTTTACTTTAATAGTTATTAAATTATAACTACTATTAATATCTATTTTTTTGTAATTTGTTATATCTGGAAAGATTCCAATATTATCATTTAAATCTTTTATAAGATTATCAATAATTTTACTAAAGTGTGAATTAATAACAGGTATATCTTTAAAAAATATATAATTATAAAACGAAATATTAGCTTCTTTTTTATCTATATCATTATTTGAATAATATTTTTCATCAGGTTGTATATCATCTTTTATTAATATTAAATAAATAAATAATGATAATAAATCATATGTATTATATTTAAATTTTGGGTTTAAACCTAAATTTATTTTTAATATTGGTAATTTATAAATATTTGTTAATTGAGTCATATCCATAATATTAAAAAGTTGTTTTGAGAAATCATCTGTAATATTAGGATAAAATATTTGTTTTAATGATTCTCGAGAAAAAATGTCTCGTGTAATCTTACCACTTATTTTTAATTCATATAAAATAAGTAATGGTATTATATATTTTTGGTTATTATCAAAAAAAATCAATTCTTTATAAAATATAATTAAATTTTCTATTAAACTTATATAATGATTATATTCATTATTTAATAATTCTATAAATGGGTCTAAATTATGATTAAGATATATTTCCCATAATGCTTCCATAATTAAATATTTATTTGGTAACTTTTTAAAATGTTTATTTATTTCTTTTCTATTAATTATATTAATATTATGAGATGTATTAAATATGTGATGTTTAGTTTTACGATCTTCAATATATGCATATTTAACTAATAATTCATATTTTTTACCAACATTATCAGGATCAGGAATATCAGATGTATCTAATATATATTTATACATATTTACTAATGTTGGATTCCTACTAGTTATAATATCATTAAATATTTTTTTTTTAATTATATCTTTAGATTTATTATACCAAACTAAATAATCCTTATAACATTCATCTTGTGATTTTTTGCCATTTTGTTCTTTAACATACATATAATATATTAAATTTATTAGATTTGTAAAAGTACATGAACCAATTAATTGAGATTCTATTTTATAAAAATCTACTTTTGTTTTGTCTAATTTTGTAAAATCAACACTATTTGGTATTCCTAATAATTTATCAAACAATATAAAATAAAAAATAGTATATAAATTATTATCATCAAAATCATAATCATCAACCGTATTTATATTATAATTATTATATGTTCTTAAAAAATTATCAATATTTTGTTTATTAATTTTTTTAAAAATAATTATACCATTACAAAGATTATTATTTGTACCTTGAATATCAACACCTTGACCGCAATTAATAATACCAAAATTATATGTTTCATCGGATTGTTTTTCCCAAAATAATAATATTGCATGTTCTCTCCATCCATTAAATAAATATACATTATCTTGATTATTCCCAATTGATGCATTTATATCAATATATAAATAATCACTAGTTAGTATTGACAAATATTTTGTTAAAAGTTCTTTAGTTATATTACTATCATATGATTTTTCAAATAGTAATAAATTTATAATATCTATATTTTGGTTTATACTAGTATAATTAGTACTACCATCAAATTTTGTATCTTTATCAATAGCTTCATTAAATGCCCAAATTAATGAATTCTTATTATGTATAAATGATGTCATTATATAATTAATTTTAGATATTAATATAAATCTTATAACAGATTATTATTAAAATTTAAAATCACTATCTACTTTACTCGCCCATTCAAATCTTTTAATTAATACTTTTGTAAATAATTTTTCAGGAGGTATTTTAAATTTTTTAATAAAAGCAAATATAATTCGTGGATCAATATAATTATTTTTAGATGTACCCAATGATACATTTTTCATTTTTAATTTAGTTTCTTTTTTAAGTTTTAATGTTTTAATTTTAGTTTCTATTTTTGAAGCTTTATCCTTATTTTTATTATCTTGATATTTTTTCTTTTTTCGTTTAAGTTCTTTTAATCTACTATCCATTTTTTTTAACATATTATCTAGTGATGAATTAATTGTTTTTTGATGATTACATAATAGTGCAACAGAAGTATTTGCTTGATTAAACATTGCTATTAAATAATTTAATTGTTCATTCGAATCAATTGATGCTAATTTATCTTCTTTAATTTTATCTATTTCTTTTTGAAATAATAAACTTGCATTATATGTACGCCATACTTTAGCTGTTAAACCAGGCACAATTGAATTTAAATATTCATTTAGTATACTTGGTCTAACAAGATCAAATAGATCATCTTTTTTTGTTTTGTTTAACATAAAATCTTGTAAATTTTTATATATATCAGGATGAACAGACATTTTACGACAATATCTTACTGAATCCTTACCTAAAAAATCTAACCTAATAACATTATTCTCAAGTAATGTTATATGTTCAACACGTAATGATGTTACACCTACAGTATCTGCTTCTTCTTTGGTATCTTTAGAACCACCAACTCTTAAAGCTAAATTATCAATAAAATATAAACATGTTGCTAATTGTTTATTTATTGGTTTTTCATCAATTAATTGTTTTAAATAAGTTTCACGAATTAGATTTGCTTTTTTTTTTAATTTTCGTGCAATATCAAATTTAGCTTCATCTGATTTAGATTTGAAAAATGAATCTAAACTAGTAAATATATATTTATTTTTACCTGTAATATCATCTTTCCATGAAGCAAGCCAAATAACTGATTGATCATGAATAACTTCACCCCAATTATGATCTTTAATATTAGGTTTAGGAATAATTGCATCCTTTGATAAATTAATAATAACATCTTCAGGCATAATACGTTTTTTAATTTTACCTATTTTTGGGTGTGTGCCTCGACCTAAAAATATACCAGGTGGTTCAATTTTATAATTACCTACTTGTTGTTGTACACCATCAATAATACAAAATTTATATGGTTCATCAATTTCATCTTGTGATTTTTTAATTAATTCTTTATCTTCTTTAGTTAATAGAGATTTTTTATCTTTTTCCAAAATTAAATAATTTTTAATTGGTTTAAAATCAATTTGATCAAGTGATTCAATATTTAATGTTGGAGGCAATAATTTTTTAAAATCTTTCCAAAAATTTTTTTTAAAAGTATTATTTTCCATATATAGGGTATCTATAAATTTTGCATACATTGTTGCGTATTCTTCTACTGATTCCGGTAATATAATTTCTTTATTGTTTATAATAACTGGCGTGCCATGTGCTTTATATATTGGTGGAAATAATGGTCCGTTATGCTGTAATACAGTCCACTGTGGTTTACCACCACCAAACATTATATTCATTTTCCAATGAAATGAATTACAGCATTTATTATTTTTATTATTTTTATTATTTTTATTATTTAATATACATTCTCTACATAAATTTCTTTTCATATTATTATATTATTATATACAAGATAAAAAGATAAAAAAAAATAAAAAATATTCTTTAGAATAAGCTATAAATAAAAAAGTTAATTAATTTATATAATAGTATATAAAATAATTAATTATATGGAATACTTGATTGCCTCGTTAGTTTGAGTAAATGTTGTGGTTGCACAGCATTAGAACGTGTAAGACCAATATTTGAAGGAAAAACTTCATCATTTGCTTGCATAATAATTGTATTGTAGAAATCAATAATTTTCTCATGCAATGAAGAGCTATATTCGACAAGCATTTTTGAGTACTTATCGTCTGTAACAATTAATTTTGCAAACTTTAATGGATTTCTAAACATATACATCATTGTATATTTAGGATTGTTAGTGATAATTTCAAATAATACATCAAAATTATTTTCATTATCCAAATAATTGTAATATGTAAAACTATCAATAATTGTTTGTAAATGAGTTTCAGTTAATCCTACTAGTTTACCAGGTGTATATGGCACAATCGGAAATGATAACCCGGTAGTTTCTTCGGTAATACATAAATTTTCATAGGTACAAGCTGGATTGTCGTCTACCTGTTCAATTAATTGGTTATGAGCACGATTTAACAAAACAAAGAACCGGACAGAACTTGTTAAACTATTGGTATTGATCTGAATTCGTCCATTTCGCCTTACTTGACAGTCAATTAACTGTTCGCCTTCTACTTGTGAGAATACCCCAACAGATACATCTGTATTTTCACCAAAGTTTAGCATACCTTGAAAACTAGGTTTTGATCCATATACATTCTTTCCTGCAATATATTCACATAAAGATTGAATCATGGTTGTTTCATAATCATAAACATTATTAAATGTGTCACTTAAATATACATCATTATATTTGAATTCATTATAAATTTTAGATGTAGTAAATAGAATAATGTTTGATACATTTACTTTTTGTTTAAGCATTTCAATATCTTTTTTAATAATATCTTTTTTAATAATATATTTTTTTGTTTCACCCATTGTGCACGAATCAACACCTGAATATGAATTAATCACAAGATAAATTTGTTCACCGTCTGGCACATTTGGAAATACAATATTTGATAGTAATCCCATATTATCAGTTGTAATTCGCACATTACCACTACTATTATTATCACGATTACTATCCCATGTATTGTACAAAAATCCACGTTGATCATATACTGATATTGAGAATGGATTTACAGGACTTGTCATCATTAAATTTTTAAACAATACATCATCATTTTTTTGTAAGATAACATGTGAATGTACTCGTTTAGCTAGAGGCGAAACATTAATACAAACAGGTGCTTCAGTTGAAATAGATAATTCTCCAACAATAATTGAATGGTCAGAATGGGTATAGGTAATATTATTGATTGTTAACTTTGAGGTTGACATTAACTATTTTAATTAAATAGTATTAATATATAAAAATTTCAATTTTTTAATATTAAGATATTTTTATAATAAACTCATATAATTAGTATGGTGATTTATTTAACAATACCTTTCAAACCTTATATTATAAATTATTCTTTTTTATTTTTATAATAAACTAAATAAAATTATTCAAAGCTATGCAAATAATATTTAACATATAAATTATAAAATAAGTAACATAAAATTATTTTTTCTTGCCTAATTTACCAAGTTTAATAATTTTAACTGCAGGTGTTGTTGCTACTGTTGCAATTTCTTTAGTAATTTCATGATCCCACGATGCTTTAATTACTGTTGGTTCTACAAATTCTTTTTTATCTTTATAATATTTTCGTAATTGTTCATTAAATGGTGTCATACCTTGTTCAGTATAATGAATCATTCGCTGTAATGTTGAAAAATAATTAATCTGTTGATTAACATTTTGTATCTGTTTTTCAAGTTCTTGTCTTGGATCTTGAGCTTTTGATTTTTTACCTTTTAACTTTGAACTTTGCCAGTTATCTGATGATGAATTTACATCTTTATTTTTAACTAAAGCTGTCAGTTTTGTAATAAGATCAAGCTTTTTTAATTGTAATTCTACTTCACTTGTATCAATAGATTCTTGTGTTTGACACGAACATGTTCCAGTTAAAAAATTATCACTACATAGCCGTTCATCTTGATGGTGTACACCTTCTTTACAATTTAAACCTGTTGCAAGACACAAATCCCATATAGTAATTTGTTGGCGTTTATTCAACTTTTCTTGAACTTTTTTATGTGTTTGACAATCACGTAAAATTCGTTCAAACGGCCATGCAACATCTTCTAATGCCCCATTAAGATAAAATGTAGGAACATCATCAGAATATTTATAGCCAGATAAATGTGTCTGTACAGCATTGCCACCAGCGTGTTTAAAAGGAATTTCTTTTTGAATTTTACGATAAATACACGATAGATCACGCCATAATTTAATTGCGTCAATAAAATTATATATTATTTCTTCTTGACTATCTTCAGATATAAATTTTGAGACTTTACTAATATGATCTTTATCAATTAATTTTATTAAATCCTTTTTAAAGGATTCAATAACACCAAAATAAAGACTAACCCAATCATATTTTGATTTATCAAGTCTGTTATATGTTGAAATATGTTTAAGTGGTTTAATTGCATCAGCAGTATGAGCACCACGACAATCAGTAGCTGTATATTGACATTTACGTAATTGACAACCATTTGTTTCCTTAAAACATTTAAAACCAATAACAGTTATAATATGTTCTGCATAACAAGATCTACACCACAAATTTTGTGGTGCTTTACGGGTATTATTATTATTAAATGTTGATTTTGTATTAATCATTAATTATTGTTATAATAAATAGTAAAAATAATTATTTTTCAATTTTTTTATTTAGTATAAATTGAATTATTTTACTATTAAATTAACATTTTACGCGTGTCTGTTTCAAGTTTTATAAATATAATATTTAATACAATAAAAGATATAAAAATTTGATTTAAAGATATCATGAATTATTATTATTAATGTCAGCAGAAAAAATAAAATCATTTAATGAAATTTTATGTTCATTTTTAATTCAGATTGCACCATTAGTTGGCTCAACATATCATTCACGAATCCAAGTAATTATAAAATGTAATAGTAGTTTACCAATTGAACAATTTCTGGTTTATGCATTACCACATCGAGATAAAATTTTAAATAGGGATGAAACATATTTTATAGATAAAACAATATCTTATGTAGAAGAAGGTAATAATAAAAAATCAAAACTTGATGAAATATTAAGGTTACAAAATATATATTTTAAATTAGATGAAAAATCTAAATCAAATGTATGGGATATTTTTCAAGCAATGTTAGTTTTAGGTGAAGAATATGTTAATATTAATCAGAATAAATATAAATAAATTAGTTTCTTTTCAGAAATATATAAATTATAAATCGTCATATAACTTTGATACAAACCTGTTTGTTCGTTCAATATTTGGTTTTGTAATTGTAATAAAACCATCATTCCATCCATTCATTTGTGATAAATCTTGAATAACTTGTTGAGACCCATAATATGGATGTGCAACTATATCATTTATAAAATTATGACCAAGTGTAACAACTGGTATAGAATTAATCAATACTGTATGATTAGATTCGAGGACGATATTATATACACAATCTAATTTAATATTTTTTTCTGGTGCAATATAATTTGGAAACACCCATTTATTCTTATAAAGAATAGGATGCCATGGTGTAATCAACATATCATTAATATTACACATTGATATTGTTCCAGATGGAACTAATGATTTTACAACACATTTAACTGTTGTAATATCAAACATATTATTTTTATCATTTTTATAAGCAATAGTTTTAACTATATCACCTTTTTTTATAAGGCTAACTAATTGTTGATATTCATTATTATTACTATCAATTAATGTTATTTGACTATCACCGGAAAAACAACCACCATCTCTAGTATAATAAGAACTCATATTAGTTGGAGCAATTTGTGTATTAATTGGAATACTTTGCATATTACTTGATCCACCTCTCATATTACTTGATCCACCTCTCATATTACTTGATGAACTTCTAGAATATGGATTTCTAAGTATAATTGTAGGTTTTGGTGCAGGTAACATACAGAATGCATTATCAGCAATAATACGAATTTGGTTAAAAAGATTTCCAGCAAATAGTTGTACACCAGGATCTTTAAAGTTATTACATTGTTGATTATAATATGCATTCATAATTGAATGTAAAAAATGTTTACCCCATTTATTATACCATTCTAATCTCGAAAATGCTTTTTCAATTTGTCCGCCAATATTTGTATTATTTGGATTTAAATAATCTGCAATATATCCATTAATTTTATCAAGTTCTGTTTGTGAAATAGATTTATTATTTTTTAATTCTATAATTTCATCATATAATTGTTTAATTTCTTTAGATAATATAGAAATATTTTGTATTTCTATATAATTTAAATTGTGATTGATACTATTCATAATTTTATATCGAATAATATTTGGTAAATAGATATTATTATAATTAATGTCTTCAATAATATCTAAATTGTTAATATCAATATCAATTGAATTAATTACTTGTTTTGAAACAATCAATTCAATATGTAATTTAATAGGTTGAGTTATACCAATAATATCATATAAAAGTTCACGTGATTGATCAAATAATATTGATCCTACATTTTTATTATATCTAGAATGCATTTCATAGTGTACAATAGAAACATTTGGATCATCACACGAAAAAACTAATTTGGAATTGCTTAAATAAGTTGATAATACATTTGATAAATAATTTACAAAAATAGTACCGACCATTGAACTATCCGGAATATAACCATATGAACCCGAGCAACAATTTGCAACGTCGACTAACAATTTTGAATCGACGTCGTAACCGTAACCAAACGTATTTAACGTAAATGATTGATTTATTTTTCGTGATTCCATAGCAGATTGTAACGTAGCTATAATACCACGTGGTGGATTAATATTTGGTTCACCATCAGTTAAAACTAAAACACTAATATTTACATTAGGATCAGTTATTTTTTCTATATTTAATAATGAAACACGTAAACCATCCCAAATATTTGTCATTCCTTCAGCAGTAATTTTATCTAATACTAAAAGTGCTTTTTCTTTTCCATTTTCTGTCATTTTAGTTATATCTAAAACTACTTTTGCATCATTACTAAAAGTAATCAAACAAATTGAATCATTTTCATTTAAAACTTCAATAACAGTACGTACTGAATGTTTAACTAAATCTAGACGTGTGAAAATATTAGATTCACTTGTTTTATTATTTGATTTAATAGAATTCATTGATCCAGAAGTATCTATAACAAAAAAACATGTTGTTGCTCTACGAATAGATTCTTCATTCGCTTGTAGTTTAACATATAATTTATTTTTATTAAAAACAGAACTTGTAATTAAAATATTACGTTTCATTTCAGATGAAAGTTCGCTTGGTTTAGGTTTAATTGACTTAACCATTTCTGGGTTTAATATTAAATATGATTCAATAGTATTTCTTAATGCTATATTTTGTACTAAATCATGTACAGTCATATCTTGTTTTGTTAATGGTGATTTATTAGTTTTATTAAGCCATGATTCAATCGCTGTTTTTTCATAAGTATGTCCGTCAATACCAATAACTGGGTCGGTCATAATTCCATATGTAATTGGACAATAAAAGTTATCATTTAGTTGCATTAATAATATTAAAATTTATAATAATTTTAATATTATTCAATTTTTATTAAATATTTTTAATAAAAATCAATCGCAATGCTTATGATTTCTGTAAAATAATAACATTTGCAGACAATTTTTATTAAATATTTTTAATAAAAATCAATCGCAATGCTTATGATTTCTGTAAAATAATAGCATTTGCAAACAATTTTTATATTAGTAGGTTAAACGTTGACTTATCAAAATAATATAACATGTATATATAGGTACCATAAAATACATATAATAATAATACCACGCAAAATAACCACGTGATATAAACAATATAGATGTTATAGTAGCAAATATTAACTTAATAATAAGTAAACTATCAGATAAATAATTATTTGAACTATTTATTGTAATATTATTAATTTTAATTCGACAAATTGGGCATAACATATTATTTTGTTTAATTAATTCTAAACATGATAAATGTAATTTAACTTTACAATTACAATTAGGTGGTAAAATCATATCTTTAATATCTATAGTATCTAAACATATTAAACATGTTTCGTTATCCATAATAAATTATTAATTTAATAATTACAGAATAATAATCAATTTTTATTTAATTAATTTATTGTATAGATAATACCCTATTAGTTAGGAATGCAAAGCATAACTAATTCTAATACCCTATTAGTTAGGAATGCAAAGCATAACTAATTCTAATACCCTATTAGTTAGGAATGCAAAGCATAACTAATTCTAATACCCTATTAGTTAGGAATGCAAATCATAACTAGCTAATTCTTACAAATCACAAACTACAATACAAATAAAATATTATTTTTGATTATGTTGGTAAAAATTCTAAACTTACAAAAAATGATTATCAGCACTTTCAACATATAAATAAAAACATTGATTATAAATATCTAAGCTAATAACTTGTTTGTTTTTTTTTAATATAGAATATATTGAACTTATAGTATAGTGTGTAGTAAATGAATTAATTGCTATAGTATTTTGTCTAATTTATCCATGCCATAATATATAAAAAACTATATATAAACTTCTATTAACAATTATACTTGAAAAATTATGAGTAGTTGTTACTGGTGTGCTTGCTGTGGATAACACAGTATTATTATTATCAGAAATATAAACTGATCCACGACAACAGTAGATGTTGCATATTCTGTTGGTATATAATTTAATTGGACAATTAATATTTATTTTTTGAATATTATTATGAGCTGTTTCACAAAAAATTATTTGATTAGTTTATGTAACATTATTGCATATATTTACAGTAACATATTGATTTGGATTTATGCATATATTAAGATCACATGATGTTTGTGTTGTAAGAAAATTAGCTGATGCTGTTGATGTATTGTTAAAACTATTAGATATCATATTTGCTAATACATTAGTTCCAGTTATATTTTTGTGCTAAGCTAAAAATACCAGTAGGACCAGTATCTCCAGTTGCACCAGTTAAACCAATTGGACCTGTTGGACCTGTTAGACATGTATCACTCATTGCACCTGATAGATCAGTATCACATGTGCGACCAGTTAAACCATTAGCACCAATTAAACCAATATCACAAGTAGCACCTGTTAAAACAGTATCATTGGTAGAACCTGTTAAATCAGTTAAACCATTAACACCAATATCACCAGTAGCACCTGTTAAAACAGTATCATCGGTAGAACCTGTTAAACCAGTTAAACCATTAACACCAATTAAACCAGTATCACCTGTAGAACCTGTTAAACCATTAGTACATGTTAAACCAATTAAACCAATATCACCAGTAGCACCTGTTAAAACAGTATCATCGGTAGAACCTGATAAACCAGTTAAACCATTAAAACCAATTAAACCAGTATCACCTGTAGAACATGTTAAACCATTAGTACATGTTAAACCATTAGTACATGTTAAACCAGTTAAACCATTAGGCACATGTTAAACCAGTTAAACCATTAGGTACATGTTAAACCATTAGCACTAATTAAACCAGTATCACCTGTAGAACCTGTTATTTTTACCGTACAATTTGAAGTAAAACAAATAGCAATTAGATTATTGTAACTAAAGGATTGTTATTTTATTTATACTATATTTAACAACAATATAACATGTATAAAGAGCTATATTCAGAATCATTGTGATATTTTTTATTATAATAGTATTCATCATAAAATCAATATAAATACTTTTAAAATTGAATCTGTCGAACCATCATTATACTATGTATTCATTATAGTTACCTAGATAGCGAACACTTATTAATAAGTAATTTGTGGTAAATGATGATGTCGAACTGGTAAATGATGTCGAATTGGTACTATTTATTGACAATCTAAACCTTACTAAATCATTTGCGTTAAGTTGTAATATGCCTATGGTGCTTGTTGTTACAATTATACCATATAAAATAGGAATAGAAGGAACTATTGGATGTTGATCATTAACTATCGTTACAATTCCACTTGTGGATTTTTCTATCTGGATCCTTGGTGTCAAAACATGTGAACCAGAAGTACCTGTATTTATAAAGAATATACTTACACCAATTTCATACATACCATTGTATTTGCTATCTGTAAAACCAAAGCCAGTAGCACCTGAATTTTGGATGTTAAATATTTTTGGAATAGTATTAAAGCCACTAGCGGGTTTAAAAACTTTATTAACGCCAACTGTAGATGGTATTGATAAATACATCCCTTCACCTGTCCTACCCCAAGTTGTACCATTATGTCCAGTGGTACTATGGTAAGTTTCAGTGTAGTTTATAGGTAAAATACCATTGACAAATGCACTAGATGCAGATGTCACACTTGTATTTACAATTGAGGTTGTAGTTATTGGACGATTAATAATTATTGTTTGATTGCCTGCATCGGTTATACCAGTACTACCAATTATAATATCTCCAGTTCCACCAGTTTGACCAGTAC
>Ga0214919_10005737_pt1 | contig 17418 bp, 15 predicted proteins | sample LL1503_MetaG_FD_177994 | JGI IMG/M metagenome (GOLD analysis project Ga0214919, IMG submission 177994) | Freshwater microbial communities from Lake Lanier, Atlanta, Georgia, United States - LL-1503 | ecosystem: Environmental > Aquatic > Freshwater > Lake | place: USA: Georgia | collected...
GTAAGGTGGACCGTTCTGCAGCATATGCAACACGTCATATTGCAAAAAACTTAGTGGCTGCAGGTGTAGCTTCAGAAGTTTTAGTGCAAGTATCCTACGCGATTGGTGTTGCGAAACCAACTTCAATTAACGTAAATACTTACGGTACTGCAAAAGTAAAAATGAACGATGGTCAAATAGGTAAATTGGTTGAATCAATATTTGATTTACGTCCTTACTTTATTGAGCAACGTTTAAAGTTAAGAACACCGATGTATAGTGAAACTGCTGCTTACGGACATATGGGTCGTAAGAACGAAACAGTTACTAAAACATTTACAAGCCCAGATGGTAAAACAAAAACAATGAAAGTTGAATTGTTTACTTGGGAGAAATTAGATTATGTAGCGAAAGTGAAAAAAGCTTTCGGTTTAAAATAAAATAATGATTTTAAATAAAGGCCCGTTCCGAACATTCAGGACGGGCTTTTTATTTTAAGTTAAAATATTTTTTATGGAAATTGAAAATAGGGAATCGCAAAAAAATCCTTGGACAAAAGTGGGGAATAAATTAGTGTATGATAATCCTTGGATAAGTTTAACGGAGTTTGATGTAATCACACCTGCCGGTACCCAAAGTATTTATGGGAAAGTACATTTTAAAAATATTGCCATAGGTGTAATTGCGATTGATGCAGATGATTTTATTTACTTAGTAGGTCAATATCGTTTTCCATTAGATGCATATAGTTGGGAAATTCCAGAAGGAGGCTGCCCTGAAGGAACAGATTGGTTAACTGCAGCAAAGAGAGAGCTAAAAGAGGAGACTGGATTTCAAGCAAGTAAGTGGGCAGAGATTTTACAAATGCATGTATCAAATTCTGTATCTGATGAATTGGCTATAGTTTATGTAGCACAAGATTTAATAGCAGGAGAAGCAGAACCAGAGGAGACGGAGGATTTAAAAGTCATTAAAATGCCATTCTCTGAAGCGGTCAATTGGGTGATGGAAGGGAAAATTACGGATTCGATATCAGTCGCTGCCATTCTTAAATGGGAATTGCTTAAAAATAAAAAAGAGTAACTTTGAATTATGGAGGAAAGACGCAATTATAATAATAGACCCGAACGAAATTTTAATGGCCCGCGTAGGTTTACGCCCCGTGCTGCAACTACGGAACGAAAATTTATTATTGGTCGACAACCAATTTTAGAATCTTTTTTAAGTGATACCAATATTGAAAAAATATTGATTCAAAAAAATGCACAAGGAGAAGGGTTGAGTGAGATAAAGAAAGCCGCATTAGATAAAAATATTCCTATACAGTTAGTACCTATTGAAAAGTTGAATGGTATGACCAAAGCCAATCATCAGGGGGTATTGGCATTTATTTCGATGGTGAAGTATATGGATTTGCAGGAAGTTATCGATTTTGTGGTAGCCAAAGGGGAGACGCCCTTTTTTATGATGTTGGATGGCGTTACCGATGTTCGAAATATTGGTGCAATTACCAGAAGTATACATTGTTGTGGTGCGCAGGCATTAATTATTCCTGATAAAGGCGTAGGCGCTTTAAATGAAGAAGCATTTAAAAGTAGTGCAGGTGCTTTAGAGCATATACAAGTAGTGCGGGTGAGTAGTTTATTAAAAGCAGTGGATACTTTGCATTTAAATGGTATTCAAGTTTTCACGAGTGAAATGCGTGCAGATAAAAATGTGCATGAGTTGGATTTAACTATACCAGCCTGTATTATTATGGGTGACGAAGGCAGAGGGGTTCAGCCATTTTTAGCCAAGGCGGCGGATTATTTTTTCAAAATTCCAATGGCCACTAATTTTGATTCTTTCAATGTATCAGTAGCTGCAGGAATTATTTTGTATGAAGGTATGAAGCAAAGGATGTTTAAATGAAATTCAAATTAACCTTAGAAGCAAGTAAGTCAGCTACCGCAATTCGTTACCAAGATAAAATCTTGCTAATGGGTTCCTGCTTTACTGAAAACATAGGTGCTAAATTACACAGACATTTATTTGAGGTCAAGGAAAATCCGCATGGTATTTTATTTAATCCAATGAGTGTGATTGGTGCATTGCAGGATTATATTGATAACAAACAGTATAATGCCGCCGATTTATTTGAATTAAATGATTTGTTTAATAGCTGGCATCATCATACGCGCTTTTCAGATATTACCGCTTCGGCTACGCTTACAAAAATAAATAATTCCATCAGCGATGCACATGCTTATTTAAAAGGGGCAGATAAATTAGTGATTACCTTAGGTTCCGCATGGCTGTATTGTTTAACCGATGTTGCACCAAGTGGTGCAGGACTTGTCGTAGCCAATAATCATAAAGCGCCAGCCAATTGGTTCGAAAAAAAATTAATGGATCCAGTTGAATTAGCTGCGCAATTACAAAAAATAGTTACTGCGATACAGGCATTTAATAATAAAATTCACATCATTTTTACAATAAGTCCGGTGCGACATTTGAGAGAAGGGTTAATTGAAAACAACCGAAGCAAGTCAGTACTTATTTATGCAGTGCATGATGTAATTGCCAAGTTAAAAAGGGTGGATTATTTTCCTGCCTATGAATATGTGATTGACGACCTACGCGATTATCGTTTTTATGCGGAGGATTTAGTACATCCCAATTACGCAGCGACCAATTATGTTTGGGATAAATTAGTAAGCACTTATTTTTCGGAGGATACACAATTAATCATGGGGGAGGTAGCTGAGTTGCAATTAGCGAAACAGCATAAGCCATTTAACAAAGCATCTATCGCACATCAGGCCTTTTTGCAAAAATCTCTGATAAAAACACAGGCACTTCAGTCAAAATATCCGTACTTACCTATGACGGACTTTATCACTTTTTTTAGTGAGGAACTTATAAATAAAGCGTAATTTAGTTGTCTAAATTATCGTTATGCGTTTATTGCCATTGATAGCATCCGCTATTGTAACCACAGCATTGGTATTTACTTTAAATATTCAACTAAAAATAGGAAATGCAAAAGCACCTAGATTGGGTTATTTTTTATCTCCGCAGCATGGCTTTTGGAAGAATGCCGAAAAGATAGATGCCAATTTTGATGCATCCATTGTGGCCAATGAATTACAAGGTAATGTGGATGTATATGTGGATGATAGATTGGTGCCACATATTTATGCGGATCATGATCAAGACGCTTATTTTGTTCAAGGATATTTGCATGCGAAATTTAGATTATGGCAAATGGATTTTGAAACCCGCGTTGCTTCCGGAAGATTAAGTGAAATAGCTGGGGCTGATAAATTACCTATTGACCGTATGTTTAGAAGATTAGGGATGGTTTACGGCGCTGAAAAAACAGAAGCCAATATTAATGAAACTAATCCTACCATGAAAGCAACGGTGGATGCATATACTGCTGGTGTAAATGCTTACATAAAACAATTGGATCCTGCTGATTTGCCTTTTGAATTTAAATTAATGAATTATGCGCCTGAGGATTGGACACCTAAAAAAACGTATCTTTTTTTAATGTTCATGTCCTATGATTTAACAGGTCGCTCCGCTTCGGTTGATTTACAAATGACGAATACCAGAGATTATTTAGGCTATGATTTGTTTGATAAATTATATACCAACCATCAAGATTCTTTAGATCCAATTATCCCTAAAGGTACGGTGTATGAAAAGCCTTCTATTGTTCCAGTGAAACCGCTTAACGCGGATTCAGCCTATTTGCATAAAGCAAATAGTCTTGCATTTAATGCCGTTGACATGCCAGAGGCGCCAGATAAAAATAATGGTTCTAACAACTGGGCAGTCGCTGGATCAAAAACCAAATCAGGCAGACCGATTTTATGTAGCGACCCACACTTAGGTTTAAACTTACCATCCTTGTGGTATGAAATACAAATCACAACACCAACACATAGTACCTATGGTGCAAGTTTCCCAGGATCGCCTGCTGTAATTATTGGGTTCAATGATAGCTTGGCTTGGGGTGTTACCAATGCTGGGCGAGATGTATTAGATTATTATGAAATTAAATTTAAGGATAGTAACCGAAATGAATATTGGTTTAATGGTGCATGGAAGGCCACAACCAAGAGAACAGAGGTGATTAAAGTGAAAGATAGTGCAGATGTCGTGGAAGATATTGCGATGACGCATTGGGGTCCAACCATGTTTGATGCACATTATCAGAACACGCAATCCAATGGTCGTAATTTAGCAGTGCAATGGACTGCACTTACAGCATCAACAGGCGTTGAAACTTTTTATTTATTAAATCGCGCTAAAAATTATGACGATTATTTACATGCCATTTCTTTATGGACCTGTCCAGGACAAAATTTTGTATTGGCTACTAAGTCAGGAGATATTGCTATTAAACAACAAGGAAGTTTTGTTGCAAGGTGGGAGCGACAAGGTGATTTTATAATGCCAGGGGAGGATACTAGTTTTCAATGGCAGGGGATCATACCAACCAATGAAAATCCAATGATTAAAAATCCGGAGCGAGGTTTTGTAAGTAGTGCCAATCAAAAGTCAACAGATGCAAGTTATCCTTATTACTTAGGTGCAGCATCCGCCTTTCCTTTATATAGAGGCATCAGTGTAAACATGCACTTAAAAAATATGTCGCAAATTACCGCTGAGGATATGCAAACATTACAAACAGATAATTACAATGTTTTTGCAGCAACGGCACGTCCAGCTTTGATGAAATATATTCAAGTGGATAAATTAAGTAGTGATGCAAAACGAATGGTGAATGAAATGAACAATTGGGATTTGTATAATAGTGTAAACGCAAAGGGTATTACTTGTTTTAAAATTATTTGGGATAGTGTGGAACAAGCTGTTTGGGGCGATGAGTTATCTGGTTCGGCCATTCCTTTATTAAAACCAGAAGCTTCTGTTTTATTAGATCAAATGTTAAAGGATACCAATTGGAGTATCGCAGATGATATAAGGACAAAAAATATTGTCGAGGATTTAAAAACGCAAGTAACCTTGGGTGTTGAAAAAGCAACTGAGAAATTATTAGCCTTAGAAAAAGAAAATAAATTAGAGTGGGCATTATTTAAAGCAACACGCGTATTGCATTTGACAAAAACCCCAGCGTTAAGCAGACTGGACCTTCCCATTGGCGGCGGTGTAAATATAATTAATGCAACCACAGAGAATCATGGGCCTAGTTGGCGAATGGTAGTTCATTTAACCGACGAAATTGAAGCTTATGGATTGTATCCAGGGGGGCAAAGTGGAAATCCAGGCAGCCCTTATTACGATACATTTGTTAATTATTGGGCAGCAGGTAAATATTACAGATTATTATTTTTATCTAAGGATAAATTAAAGCAAAGCGAAAGGACCAAGTGGCATATGCAGTTTCAAAAGTCAAATTCTTAATTAATTCTAATCCATTAAAATATTTTATATGAAATTCATTATTTCAATTTTATTAGTTGCGTTGCTAACCTATGCAATTGGCATTTATGGTAATTTACCTTGGTGGAGTTTTGTGATCACTAATTTATTAATTGCTGTGGCTATTCCACAAAAACCTTTAATGGCATTTGCAGCTGGTGCAATAGGGGTTGGCTTGCTATGGGCTGGATTGGCATTGGGCATTGATCTGGCGAATAATCATATTTTATCAACAAAAGTAGCCACCATATTACCATTAAAAGGTTCCTATAGCAGCCTAATTATTTTAACTGCTTTAGTAGGTGCAATCTTAGGCGGACTGGCTTCCCTTACTGGAAGTTTTGTTCGTGCGCACAAATCGTAATTTTTTTTGAAAAGTATAGCTGATGAAAGTCAGTTATTTGCTTGTGGAATAAAAATTATTTTTATTGTATCTTCGTGATGAATTTGCCCAACCTGTAATTGGGTCCATTTAAAAGGAACATCCTAGATGTCTAAATTTATTTTATGACCCTACTACACAATCGCATCTCCAATAAGGAGTTAAAAGAGAAATTATACCAAGAAAATTTTTCTAGAACCACCATTAGTTTTTACAAATACTTTAGCATCCAGAATCCGCAAGTTTTCAGAGATGAATTATACAAAGGGCTGAACGAATTGCAATGTTTTGGTCGAATTTATATCGCCAAAGAAGGCATCAATGCGCAAATGAGTGTGCCATCACACTTGTTTGAAAACTTCAAGGAATATTTATATACCATTCCTGAATTAAATAATTTAAGATTAAATATTGCGGTTAATGACAATGGCAAAAGCTTTTGGGCACTAAGAATTAAAACGCGAGAAAAAATTGTTGCTGACGGAATTGAGGACGCAAGTTTTAGTATGGAAAATAAAGGGAACTATGTGGATGCCCAACAAATGAATACCATGCTGAATGCTGCTGATACCATTGTTATTGATATGCGCAATCATTACGAATACGAAGTTGGACATTTTACCAACGCGATTGAAATTCCATCAGATACTTTTAGGGATCAATTGCCCATGGCGGCAGACATGATGAAGGATAAAAAAGAAGCTAATATTATTATGTATTGTACGGGTGGTATCCGCTGTGAAAAAGCAAGTGCTTATATGTTACATCATGGGTTTAAAAATGTATTTCACTTAGAAGGGGGTATTATAAATTATGCGAATAAAATTAAGGAAGCGGGATTGGAAAGTAAATTCAAAGGAAAGAATTTCGTTTTTGACGATCGGTTAGGCGAAAAAATTACGGAAGATATTATTGCGAAATGCCATCAATGTGGTTCGCCTTGTGATACACATACGAATTGTAAAAATGATGGCTGCCATTTATTATTTATACAATGCCCCACATGTGCAGAAACCTATGCCGGCTGTTGCACACAGGCTTGCACTGATATTGTTCATTTGCCCATGGAAAAACAAATTGAACTTAGAAAGGGCATCGACAAAGGACAGCAAATTTTCAACAAAAGCAAACAGCGCCTAAGACCAAGATTAGGAAAAGATATTTAAAATTAAGGCAACTTTGCTAATGAAGCTGCAACTAGATCGTAGGTTGCCTCGTCTGATAATTTTTCAGGTTTGAATTTTTCACCAATCACTTGCTCATACAATTCAATGTATCTTTTTGAAATAGTATCAATCCATTCTTCGGACATATGCGGAACAGTTTGGCCTTCCTTCCCCATGAAATTATTTTCAATCAGCCACTCGCGTACAAATTCCTTGCTGAGTTGTTTTTGTTTTTCTTTTTTTATTTGTCTTTCTTCAAAACCTTCTGCATAAAAATAGCGAGAGGAATCGGGGGTATGAATTTCATCCATCAAGAAAATGGTATCTCCAATTTTTCCAAACTCATATTTGGTATCCACTAATATCAAACCTTGCTTAGCTGCAATTTCTTTGCCTCTTTGAAATAAAGCCAAGGCATATTTTTCTAACACCGCCCAATCTTCGGCTGATGCCAAACCTTGTGCAATGATGTTTTCTTTGGAAATATCTTCATCATGTCCTTCACTTGCTTTGGTAGAAGGGGTTATAATAGGGGTAGGGAAATAATCGTTTTCATTCAGCCCTTCTGGTAAGCCAACACCACATAAAACACGTCCACCTGCATGGTAAGTCCGCCAAGCATGGCCTACCAAATTGCCTCGAACCACCATCTCAATCTTAAATGGGGTACATTTTTTCCCAATGGCCACATTCGGGGCAGGGGTATCCAACAGCCAATTTGGGCAAATATCAGCCGTCGCCTTAAGCATATAGGCCGCAATTTGATTTAGAACCTGTCCTTTAAAAGGGATGGGATTCGGTAAAATTACATCAAATGCCGAGATACGGTCACTTGCAATCATCACAAGTAGTTCATTTTCAATGTAATAGACATCTCTTACTTTGCCATGGTAAGTATTTAATTGGCCTGGAAAGGGTGTGGATTTCATGGCACTAAATTAAAAGTTTTAACACAATTTTGATAATTTTTTCTCAAGTGGCAACAATTCAGTATTTTTAATTACGATTCATCTTAAAAACAAATAAAATATGAGAAAATTTTTACGTCATTTTAGCCTTTTAAGTTTACTAGCCTTATCGGTAGTTACATTAAAAGCACAAAATGCAAGTACTGTAAATGGTACTGTTAAAAATTCAAATACAGCCGAAGCCTTATCTGCTGTTTCAGTTACTGTAAAAGGTACAACGAATGGTACTTATACAGATGACAAAGGAAGTTTCAGGATTAGTGTGGCTAAAACGCCTATCACCTTGATTTTTTCTTCAGTAGATTATTCAGATAAAGAAGTAGTTATTTCTTCGATTTCTCCAAAATTAGAAGTTAGCTTAACTCCTTCATTTGTATTGGGTTCTGAGGTAGTTGTTGCGGCTTCAAGAGTTGCAGAGCGTATATTAGAATCTCCAGTTTCTATTGAAAGAATTAGCAATGCAACTATAAAAAATGCACCTGCTTCCAACTATTACGATATCCTAGGTACTTTAAAAGGAGTTGACGTAATCGCTGCAAGTTTAACCTTTAAAAGTGTTGGAACAAGAGGTTTCAATGTGAGTGGTAATACCCGTTTAAATCAATTAATTGATGGAATGGATAACCAAGCACCTGGATTAAACTTCTCTGTAGGTAGCGTAATTGGTTTAACAGAATTAGATGTTGATAATATTGAATTATTACCTGGTGCATCTTCTGCATTATATGGTTCTGGTGGTATGAACGGTACTGTTTTAATTAACTCTAAAAATCCATTCAAATACCAAGGTTTAAGTTTTCAAGTGAAAAATGGTATCAAAGATGTTGATAATTACCAACGTCCTTTGTCTCCTTATAAGGATTGGTCAGTAAGATGGGCACAAAAAGTAAACGATCGTTTTGCTTATAAAATCGCTGCACAATTCGTTGAGGCACAAGATTGGTTAGGTAATGATGCGACTAACTATTCTCGTACAACAGGTACACCTAATGGTCAAACAATTAGTGGAACGCGCGATACAGATCCTAATTATGATGGTGTAAACTTTTATGGTGATGAAACAACGACTTCATTAAGTTCTGTTTTTGGTTCAGTAAAAAATGGCATCATTAGTAGTTTGACTGCAGCATATGCAGGATATGGTTCTTTAGCAGGTGCTTATGCAACTGGTGCGTATAATACTTTGTATGGATATGCACAAGCTGGTCCTTATTCAGGAAATTTAGCTACCTACTCAGCTTTCTTAAAATCTCAAAATGCAGCTTTAGCGCCTTATGCACCATTATTATATGGTAATGCAAAAGGTTATTTTGCTGGAGATGTTTCAAGAACAGGATATGCTGAAAAAGATATCGTTGATCCAACAACGTTGAATGTAAAATTCACTGGATCTATGAACTATAAATTATCAGACAAAACAGAAGCTTCTTTTAGTTTTTATAATGGAACTGGTAATACTGTTTACACAGGCAGTGATCGATATGCTTTCAGAGGGTTAAGAATGGGTCAGTACAAGTTAGAAATCAAATCTAAGGATTGGTTAGTTAGGGCTTACACTACGCGTGAAGATGCGGGTGCTTCTTATAATGCAACTATTGCTGCTCGTTATTTTAATGAAGCATGGAGCCCAAGTAGTACTTGGTTCCCTACTTACATGACTGCTTTGACATCATACAGAGATGCTGGTTTACCAGCTGCTTCAGCAGTTGTTGCCGCTCGTGCGATTGCGGATGCAAATCGTCCAACTGGAAATATTAGATTAAATACAATGTTCCAAAATCTTACAAACACGCCAATCTCTCAAGGAGGTGCGTTGCTTTTAGATAAAACAAACTTAAATGTATATGAAGGTCAATATAACTTATCAAACGCTTTAGGTTTAGATAAAATGGGCGCTGATTTATTAGTGGGTGGTATCATGAAACAATATGTTTTAAATTCTCAAGGAACAGTATTTGCTGACACAGCAGGTAAAATTACAATCAATGAGTCTGGTGCATATGCGCAGTTATCTAAAAAGTTCTTAGGTGATTTATTAAAAGTGTCTGCTTCTGGTCGTTATGACAAGAGCACAAATTTTGATGGTCGTTTTACACCAAGAGTTTCAATGGTATTCAAATTAGCGCAGGATAACAATATCCGTTTATCTTACCAAACAGCTTATCGTTTCCCAACTACGCAGAACCAATGGATCAACTTGTTAGTGGGTGGTGGTACGCGTTTAATGGGTGGTTTGCCAGCTTTAAGAGATCATTACAATTTCAATACCAACCCTGCTTATACTTTAGCTAGCGTGAATGCATTTGGTGCAAGTGCTTTAGCAGGAGCTCCAAATCCAGCTTTATTAAAACAAGCGGTATTTAATGAGTTTAAGCCTGAGTCAATGAGTTCAATGGAATTAGGTTATAAAGCATTATGGGCTAAAAAATTATTGGTTGATTTTTATGTGTACTCAGGTACTTATACAAATTTCATTGGTGGTGTAACTGTTTTACAATCTCGTAATGCAGCAGCACCTAGTCCTTTGGATGTTTTAGATGCAAGTAAGCGTATGGCTTACAGTATTTCTACGAATTCTGATGGTGATGTAAAAACAAAAGGATGGGGATTGTCATTGGATTATTTATTACCTAGAAACTTCAGCGTTTCAGGTAGCATTTTCTCTGATGAAATTGGAGAAGTTGCTCCAGGTGTAGTTCCTTATTTCAATAGTCCAAAAATCAGAGCTAATATCGCATTAAACAATAGCGGTTTCTTATTCAGCAATCGTTTAGGATTTAGTGCAAATTTCCATTACCAAGATGGATTTAACTACGAAAGTACATTTGCTGTAGGTAAGCTTAGTGCCTACCAAACTGTGGATGCGGTATTAACATTCAAAGTGCCTAACTACAGATCATTGATCAAAGCAGGTGGTACCAACATATTTAATAAATATTATAGAACTGCATATGGTAGTCCTCAAATTGGTGGATTGTACTATGTAAGTTTCGCATATAACGTATTTTAGTAGATTAGGATGGGTTAGTCCTACAAGTCCCTTCTCGATTTATCGGGAGGGGACTTTTTTTTGCATAAGAATTATTTTTTTCCTGTATAAAGCTTTATTTTTGCCACTCAAATTAAAATGACACCATGCGTTCAATACCATTTAGAGAAGCCCTTCGTGAAGCAATGAGCGAGGAAATGCGCAGAGATGAAAGAGTATTATTAATGGGAGAGGAAGTTGCTGAGTACAATGGCGCTTATAAAGTAAGTCAAGGGATGTTGGCAGAATTTGGCGCGAAACGAATTATAGATACGCCTATTTCTGAATTAGGTTTTACAGCGGTAGCTGTAGGAGCGGCACAAAATGGCTTAAGACCCATTGTGGAATTCATGACTTGGAATTTTGCGGTGCTTCCTTTGGATCAAATTTTAAATACGGCCAGCAAGATGCTTGCGATGAGTGGTGGCCAAATTGGTTGTCCTATTGTGATGAGGGGCCCGAATGGAAGTGCTGGTCAATTAGGTGCGCAACATTCAACTGCATTTGAAAGTTATTTGGCTAATATTCCAGGTATTAAAGTGGTTTCTCCCTCAAATGGATACGACGCGAAAGGATTATTAAAACAAGCCATTCGCTATGAAGAGGATCCGGTAATGTTTTTGGAAAGTGAAGTAATGTATGGGGATAAGAGTGATGTACCTGATGAAGAATATTATATTCCATTAGGAAAAGCGGATGTTAAAAAAGTAGGTCGTGATATCACTATTGTTTCTTACAATAAAATGATGAAAGTGGCATTGGGTGCAGCAGCAGAATTAGAAAAAGAAGGTATCAGTGCGGAAGTAGTTGATTTAAGAACCATTCGTCCTTTGGATTGGATGACCGTATTAGAAAGTGTAAAGAAAACAAATCGTTTGGTGATTATTGAAGAGCAATGGCCTTTTGCTTCTGTATCTTCAGAATTATCATATCGTATTCAAAAAGAGGGTTTTGATTATTTAGATGCGCCAATTCGTCGTATCACTAGCGCAGATGCACCAATGCACTACGCGCCTAATTTAGCTGCCTTGGCCATCCCTGATGTGGCTAGGTCTGTTAGCTTGGTAAAGGAGCTCATGCAACAGTATAAATAAAAGCCGTGTTCTTGTGAAATAGGGGTTTACATGTTCTGTTATCATTTATTTAAACCACTTATATGAACACGAGGACGTTTTAAAAATAAATTTATCAATATCCCCCACAAAGGGATATTTTTGTTATACATAATTCAACTTCATTTTATGGGCTATATTTTATTGATTTTATTTTGGTTGGGATGGCATATTGGTATTTATCTAATGCTTAAAAAAGCGGGGGTTGAAACTACAAAGGCCATCATTCCAATTTATAATACTTGGGAAGTCGTAAAAATTTGTGGCATTTCAAAGGTTTGGTTTTGGATTCAGCTCATTCCAATTCTTGGACAATTTGTTACCTTATGGATATCGATCATATTTGTAATGCATTTTAAAAGAGTAGGGTTGTTGCAACATATTTTAACAGTATTTGTACCATTTTTATATTTACCTTATTTAGGACTTTCTGCTAATGAGCGTTGGCATGGTAAAGATGCTTTGCAGCATTACCACAAGTCTGCATCTAGAGAATGGATTGACGCGGCTGTTTTTGCCGTTGTTGCAGCTACATTAATTCGCACATTTATTTTTGAAGCGTACGTGATTCCTACCGAGAGTATGGAGAAAACATTGTTAGTGAACGACTTTTTATTTGTTGATAAAATCACCTATGGCGCGCGTATCCCGCAAACACCGGTAAGTTTCCCATTTGTTCATAATACTTTACCCATGGCGCCAACCACACCCTCTTATATAAAATGGGTACAGTTGGATTATCAACGCTTGCCAAAAGTGAGAAACATTAATCGTAATGATGTTGTGGTATTTAATTTTCCAGCAGGGGATACTATTATTAATTTACCAGAATTTGGAAGTAAAATTCCCTATTATGATGTGTTAAGAAGCCCTGAATACGCGAATAACCGCGAAAAATTATTGAATGATTATCCCATCTTAGTGCATCCGGTGGACAAGACTGATAATTATATTAAAAGATGTGTAGGTATTCCAGGTGATATTATTCAAGTGAAAGGAAGTCATTTATGGGTGAATGGTGCACCCGCTTTTGTTGCGCCTAATTCGCAAACTGAATTTATTGTACAAACAAATGGCAAACCCATTCCTGAGGATTATATTCAAGATAGCTTAGGTATTAATATTAATGATGCAAGTTCCGATTTTCAAATCATGGAAGGAAGTGCTAATACTTTTAAAATTAATATGACGGCAAATGCTGCTGAAAACTTGAAAAAATTACCGCAGATATTATCTGTTACTTATTTTGATGAAAATACAGTGGGGTATACTTTCCCTAATGATATGTCCCATTTCCCTTGGTCGGTAGATAACTATGGTCCAATTCGGATTCCAAAACAAGGAGATGTGGTACAATTAAACGATAGCACCATTGAATTATATCGTCGCTTAATTTCAAATTATGAGCATAATAATTTAGAAGAGAAGCAGGGCAAGTATTATATTAATGGTGTAGCAACTGCAACATATACCGTGAAAGAAAACTACTATTGGATGATGGGAGATAATCGTCACCGTAGCCAAGATAGTAGGTATTGGGGGTATGTTCCTGAGACGCATATTGTAGGACGTGCAGCATTAATTTGGTTCAGCTATAGCAAGTCAATTAGATGGAATAGATTGTTTAGCCAAATAAAATAGATTATTTTTAAACCTCACTATGTGAGGTTTTTTATTAAACAGCCCTGTATGAAACAAAAATTCGAGTTTGAATTTGATTATTTTGAACAAACAGAATCATTAGCTGAAGCTGATGCTTCATTACTTAATGCAGCGCGCAATGCAACCAAAACGGCTTTTGCACCTTATTCCAATTTTAAAGTAGGTGCTGCGGCCTTGTTATCCAATGGTCAAATTGTGATTGGGTCCAATCAAGAAAGTGCTAGTTATCCTGTGGGAATTTGTGCGGAAAGAACTTTATTAAACAGTATTGGGAGTCAATTTTCAAGCGAAACCATACTTGCCATGGCAATCAGCTATGACACGGACAAAGCGGCCTGTAATGAACCAATTTCGCCTTGTGGTATGTGTAGGCAATCCTTGCTTGATTTTGAAAATAGATATCAATCACCCATTAAAATTATTTTAGCTGGTAAAACAGGTCCAATTATGGTGGTAGGGGCTGCTAAAAATTTATTGCCATTTGGATTTGATGGGGCAATTTTGAAATAAGTTAAAATAAGGTTTGTACACCAAGTGCTAATCTGAATTCATGTTGTAATAGCCATTTTTTTCTGGTTTTTCCCCAAGCATACCCCACCAGTGATCGGTCGGATCCAATAACACGGTGACAAGGAATTAAAATAGCTACTTTATTTTTTCCATTTGCATTTGCGGCTGCCCGCACTAAATTGGGGTCACCCATTTTTTTTGCTAAGTCCCCATAGCTCAATGTTTTTCCAAATGGGAGTTCGTATAACTCTTTCCAAACTTTTTGTTGAAATTCAGTGCCCTCCTGGTCAATAGCAACTGTAAAGCTGCGCCTATTGCCAGCAAAATATTCTATAAGTTCGTCCATGCATTGGTGCATCACCGCTGGCATGGTTTGTTCCGTGTCATTATTTTCTAATTCGGGAATGTCAACGAATGTGAGTTCTTGAATGCAATGTTCTGACGAAACCATTTTAATGGCGCCAATTGGGCTGTGGTAAATGTGAACAAAACTATTTTGCATTAACCAATGGGTTGGCCGTTATCTACGGCATGTGTCGGGGTGAGTAAAACTACTTGGTGTTGCAAATCATATACGCCTAACACCAAACATTCGCTCATAAAGTTAGCGATTTGTTTTGGAGGAAAATTAACTACTGCAATAATTTGCATTCCAATTAATTGATCCGTGGTATAATGAGCTGTAATTTGAGCAGATGACTTTTTAATTCCTAAGGCGCCAAAATCAATGTGAAGTTGAAAAGCAGGTTTTTTTGCATTAGGAAATGCTACAGCGCTAACGATTGTGCCACATCTAATATCTACTTTTGTAAAATCATCCCATTGTATCATTATTCAAAATTTTGGGAACAGGTGTATTTTATTTAATCCAATAAATCAGCTAAATCGTTTAAATCTTTTTGCTTGTATTGTAATGTTGGACTTTGGAAACATTTTGAAAATTCAATCAAAAGCTTTTTTATAATTCTGATATTAGATAAGCGCTTATAATACCTGTTTTTTGGTTCTATATTAGATCGCAAAAAATATTGGTCCAAATCCTTTTGTGAAAAAGCATGACCCGTGGTTCCTTCCACATAGAATTGTATATATTCTTGTGGATTGGGGTAAACTTCTGTATCATCCCAGTCGGACGAATAAAAGGCAATGATACATTGCTTTGGAATATTAATGAACTCGGCATCTATCTCTAATTGCGCGCAAAGCTCAGCATACAAAATAGTGTTCGCAAATGCATTCCCTTTTTTTGCTTGCAAAGGACCAGACATTAAAAATTCATCTGGTTTGTCATAATTAATTTCAACCCCTTTAATTTGATAATAATTATACAAAATATTTTTGATCACATTGGCTTGCTCTAGTGGCGTCAAATAATTGTTTAACTCCAGCCATATGTTTCTTCTGATTTTCTCTAATTGATGACGTAAGCTGTCAGTGGCTAATTCTGGATATTGAAATTTGGTGACCAATAAAGCGCCCTCAAGTAATGAAGGAGAGGGTTTTGATTTCCACTCCGTAAATTCGGCTTTTAAATCATGTAGGCGTAATTTATAAATCATCTTTTCAATACGCTCTAAAGTGGTTTCATCCAATGTATTTTCCCAAAGATGTTCTAAATCGGGAATGATGGGTGATCCATAGTCTAATAACCTGTCTGAAATCGTATTAAATACTTCCTCATCAGGATCGTCAATCAGTTGGAATAAGGCGGTAATTTCGGATGCGTTTGGCATGTTTGGCTAAAACTTATTTTTTCAATATTCAAATTGACGTAAAATATGGTGAATTGTTCATTTAAGTTATCCCAATGGTGTGGATATATTTAACAATAATTTACATAATAAATAGAATTATTATTCGTTCGTGTAAATATTCTCTATTTAGGGGGTATGTTATTAGTAATTGCCTTTTCTTTGCATATACACTAATTAATATGTCAAACGAAACAATTGCTACCCCAAAATTTCCTGTAATGGCAAAGTCATTACATGCCGAATTAAAACGTCGCGTTAATTTATATTTGGAGGAACATGCAGTGTTAGGAACTGGTAATTATAAGTTGTTTTCAAAGGCAATTATTTTAATGAGTTTATTTGTCATTACCTACATCCATTTGGTATTTTTCACACCACCCACATTTTATGCAATATTGGAGTGTATTCTTTTTGGTGGGCTAATTGCAGCCATTGGATTTAATGTGATGCACGATGGAAGCCATGGTAGTTTTAGTAAGTACAACTGGTTAAATAAATTAGCATCCTCTTCTATTAGTGTATTAGGAGCGAGTCGGTTTATGTGGGCATCGAAACATGTAACTATACACCATACATTTACCAATATTGATGGGGTAGATGATGATATTGAAGTGGGGGCACTCATGCGCATGGCGCCTACACAAAAGCATTATATTTTGCATCGTTTTCAACATATTTATTTTTGGGTTTTATATATGTTATTATATATTTTCTGGATTTTCTATACCGATTATAAAAAATATTTTTCTAAAAAAATCGGATCTGTGCCTTTGAAAAAAATGACGATTGCAGAACACCTAGAATTTTGGATTGTTAAACTTTACCATGCCGCTGTATTTATTATTTTACCAGTGTATATGTTGGGATGGGTGAGTTGGTTAGTTGGATTTTTTGTGACTGGATGTTTTGCTGGTTTTATTTTAAGTATTGTATTTCAATTGGCGCATACTGTTACAGAAACTGAATTCCCTATTGCCATTCAACCTGGAAATGTAATGCCAGATGAATTTGCGGCACATCAAATAATGACGACTGCTAATTTTGCCACAAAGAGTAAAATTGTAAGTTGGTTAGTAGGGGGATTAAATTTTCAAATTGAACATCACTTGTTTCCTAAAATTTCACATGTTCATTATCCAGCAATTTCAAAAATTGTTAAAAAAACATGTGCTGACTTTAAATTACAATACAATGAATACCCAACGGTATTGAGCGCCATTCGTGCACATGTATTACATCTTAAATCATTAAGTAAGCCTAGCTTCGCTTAAATATATTTTACGCAGTTATTGTGTAAACAAAAAGGACGCCGATGCATCGGCGTCCTTTTTGTTTTATTCCAGTTTGAAACTTAATTATATAATTCAGTGCTTAGCGAAATGGATCAGCGACCCATCAGCTTAAGATGCTTTTTTTCTTCT
>Ga0214919_10005738_pt1 | contig 17415 bp, 11 predicted proteins | sample LL1503_MetaG_FD_177994 | JGI IMG/M metagenome (GOLD analysis project Ga0214919, IMG submission 177994) | Freshwater microbial communities from Lake Lanier, Atlanta, Georgia, United States - LL-1503 | ecosystem: Environmental > Aquatic > Freshwater > Lake | place: USA: Georgia | collected...
CAAAATGTTTTGCCGAGGCGAAATCCCGCGCGCGGGCTTACGGGTGGATCGCCCTCGCATCGGATGGGTCGTGGAATATTTCATGGACCACCGAGGCCATGACCTTTGCCGGAGCAACGGCCCATGGTGGTTTGTTCATTTCGAGTCAGAGCTTGCGGTAACCGCCCAACCAGATCTGGGTCCTGCGGGTGGCTGGCTTTTGGATGCTCGCCAGTTCCGTTAATCCTTCGGTCGATGGTGCAATCGCGCCGCTTGATTGATTGATAAAGCCCATGCGCCCAATCAATCCGTATTGCGGCGCAAGAGCAATGCGCCCGTCCATAAAAAATTCTGCGTAGCGCTCCAAAGATCCACCGCGACAAAAAACCGTAAGGGCCAGACACGATGCCGCCAAACTTGCCCCGATCCGATGATCTCCGGAAGATCGGGTCAGGGAAAGTCCACCGGCCGAGCCTCGCCTCCCTCCTGAATTTCCCAGTATCTCTCTTTGGATTCGTTGAACGGAAACGTTGAGGTTCCAGTCCGGGGGGAAAGCCACCACGGCGCCCACTCTGTAGAACCGGTAGACCGACGAATCACTGGATTGAACGCTGCTGTCATAAGCGCTTCTTGTGTATCCAGCGTAAATGCTCGTTGCGAGTTCCGGTATGCGCCGGGCTAAATCAGCTACAACCATGTTGGATGGCCGAAGCCTTGGATCCGTGCCGCCAGCCCCAGCCCCACTCAATGACCAGTGGCCAAAGCTTCGGACACCGGCCAATTCGCCGTAGGTTGCCTGGTCGCCATGGTCGTCATGTAGGCCTTCAACGAAGCCCCAAAATCCATAAGCCCCTTCGGAAAAAGTCGCCCCCATGCGAAGGGCCTGAAAATCATCACGGTCTTGTCCACGTGTGGTCTGGCGGGCTACTGTTCCTTGGATTTCTGTGGTGGCCCCATGGCCGACGCTCGCGGTGATGATACTCACGGCGCCGGCCACGGGGATCCATAATCTGACAATGCGAATTGCGTGCGAACTAAATTTCATCATCTGCATGGCAAACGATATGCCCCCAAGTTTACATCTTTGAAGATTGCGTCGAAATTAAGTGCGTTCAAAGCTGCGCAGACAATGGAGGAGTCGCCATTGTAATTCAGGCTAAACACCGGTTTGTTGGCATCAATGAAAGGTTTCATGTAGCCACATTCGTTGTATGCCGAACACGACTCGTTCATCGCCCAATCGTAGTAGGCGACAAGATCCTTGATTTGAACGAGATCATTGATCAGACCAACACTCAGTCCGCGTGCGTGCGCCTCGACCACCCAAAAGTCGCGGTTGTAGACCAACTGATCTTGAGCCGTTAGCGGAAATCCCGTGTCTCCTGCGTAGCTGTCGGCCCAGTCATGGTAGATGCCGTCACAGCCTTTTTGTTTGGCCAGGTCCAATCGGGCGCGCATGATCGGCCAAAGCAAAGTCTTGCTGCGGATGTCGAGCCACTTTTCATCGGGCCAACCCCCGATTCCGTTGCCAATGATCGAAGCCGGAAAGTTTGCGGCGTCAGGCGTGTAGCTCTCCCAGCTGCCGCCGTCGATGTAGCAAATCACTTTTACGTCGCGGGCATGCAAGGCACTGATGGTTGCCGCCGACGTGCCAAACATGTCGAGCATGTAGACTTGGACATCCAGGCTGGTGTCGATGGTGCCGCTATACTGCATCTGCCAACTCGTTCCCGGAGTCGGCTTCCACCACGCTCCGCTGACCGGGGGTGTGGGGGTCGGTGTTGGGGTCGGTGTTGGGGTCGGAGATGCCGTCGGATTTGGTGACGGCGTTGGAGATGCCGACGGACTCGGTACCGGCGTTGGAGTTGGAGAAGGGCTGACACCACTCTCCACGTTGATCACGAGGTAATCAATGTCACTGCTGTCCACCGCAGTAGAAGTCTCGTACCGCAGACTGATTTTCTTCGTCGTACTTATGAAGCGCGACAGAATCCCCGTCGTCGTCAAATCAAACGAAGTCCACGTCCAATTTCCGGCCAACTTATTGTTCCCGATCGAAACCCACTTGGCCGCTGCGTTGTCATACAAAAGAAACGACCATTGCTGTGTGCTCAGCGCTGGGCCTTTGTAATTGGTGGATACTTTGATGGACGTGATGCTGGAAACATTGACCGTTGACGGAACGGTGAACGTAAAAACGGTGGAAGATCCGGTGGTTGACGGCGTAAATTCAAGATAGGTGTTCCAGTCGTCGGCCGTCCCGGATTGCTCCTTTTTTGCCAGGACAGACAGGGGTTGCTTGCTCACGGTTCCGCGCTTTACCTGAATCAATGAAGGGGTCAGCGTCGTAACAGCTGTTGATGTCAGATCAATGGCCGGGATGGACCCTGAGGCGTCCAAACCGTTAGCAGCGGTGCTCGCGCCAGACCTTCGCATGGAAGAAAGATCTTCAGCGCCACAGGCGCTGAAAAGAAATGGGGATAGCGCAGTCGATGCGAGTATATATGCCCACCAGATTCTTCTGACCATTTTGTTTCTCCTCTAAGAAATATTTTAAAACCGGCGAATGCCAACACTTCAGTCGCAGCGGTCCTTCGATATTCCGGCGGCGAAACTTTAGCGGATTATTTTTCTGCAAGATCCCTGCCGTTGACCCTGTTCTTGCACAAGAAAATTTATGACCTGATCGCAGTCATGGCGGGAGTCTCGTGTCCGAATTTCAGCTCCACACAGCAGTGCTCGCTTTTTCAGCGTTACTCGCAAAATTTTTTTTATGGCCGAGTCTGCTTAAACAAAAGGCCGCATTGAACGGCGGAGTCATCCGCGAAATGCGCCGCCAATTCGATTTGCATCCCGACAAATATGAGAAGAAAAATGCGCATCTGCCACTCCACGATGGCCAGTCCCTAAAGGCAAGATTTCGGGGACAAGCCATGACGATCACTTCACCTGCTTCAGGTCAATTGTTGGTCGCGAATTGTCCGCGGCCTTTTGACCCCAGGGAAGAAGCGGGCAGCTGGTTCAGCCTCACCAACGAATCCGGGTGGCGAATTTTTTCCCTCCTACTGCCGTCAAGTTTCAGCCGCGAGTCCACCCTGCTGCTTATCGACTCCTTGAACTCCCGGTTTCGCACGACCCGGTTCAAGTTGGAATTGTCCGGAATGCCGGAAACCCTGCCCGGGGATCCCTTGAAGTCCGGATGGTGGAGGGCGGCCTGCCTGCAGTTGATGGCCGTAGTCCTGGTTTCTTGTGCCTTCGCAGCGGGAGGTGCTAAATGCCAGGGCGGCGCATGCGCTGGAATTGGCGGCACACCGGTAATGGATCTTTGGCTTGCTTCTGGATCCACCATGCCGTGGCTGGCGTACGTGATCGTCATGCCGGTCTCTTTGGCCTTGGGTGACGACATTTTCCTTCGGGGTTTGGCAGGGTCGGCCTATTTTCTGATGAAAAAAATCCCGTGGGCCATGATTGCAGGAGCCGTTATGGCCGCAGTGTTGGGAATATTTCTCCCCAGACCCCACGCCATTGGAACAGATTCCGGTTTCCAAATTGAATTTATCACGTCTTCGGTACTGCATCTTTTGCTCGCCTTAATGATGGTCCATGTATTCGCCCAACAAAAACACAAGGTCTATCTTGGTGCGTGGACGGCGTATGCTCTGGTTCTCGCCGCGATGCCAGAGGTTTGGTTTCTTCCGCCATTGGCCGCATGTGCGGTTTTGTCTGGGCAATTTTTTTCTGATGCCCGGACGTTTGGAAGGCTCGCAGATCCTGACGGGTTGAAGCTTGGCGCGCCGTCCTTGAAGTGGACCCGGATCAAACGCGGTCTGGTCCTCGGGTCAATATTTTGGGGCGACAAGATCCTGATCCTCTTTCTTTTTCCTGAAATGGCTACTGGCGGACACAATGCGACCCAGTTTCTTGCAGCAACGCTGCCTGCGATCATCCTCTGCAACTGGTATTTCCTCCGGTTGGCGCCGGGGATGACGAGGATGTGGACTATTGTATTTAGAGCGATGTCTGAAAGCAGCGTCCCAGTGTTTCAGGCCACACGAAAAAATCTTTCAGTGATGTTCCTTGGAATGTGTCTGGAGTTGTTTATTGCCGTTCAAGTTGCCTGGATATTCACGCTTGGAATTTTTTCCTGGCAATTTCCCAGCGAGATAGACCAATACCGTATGCTTATCTATTCGTCGGGACTTTCAAGTCTGGTATTTATTCTGGCATGCCACCTTTACCTGCTCAACGCAGAAGGTCCTGCTGTCGCCTTTGTGATCGCGCAGATGGCGATTCTTGGCGCCTTTCTTTTCCAGGGTCAGATTGAACCGACTTTCGAGTTATTCAACATCATTGCTTTTGTCGGGGCGGGTCTTGGCGTGATTTGGATGCTGCTGCCCGCAAGGCGCGCAACTTCGTTGCCAGAATACGCTGCATTTTGGCGTGCGGCGGCGGATTGGTAGAGTTTCAAATATTGTTGCATGACGCTTTCTGCACGGTGATTTTCTGCGATTCGCAGGGGCCCATTTTCACAGCAGGATTCATACAAGTCCCGGTTCAAGACTAGGTGTGAGATCGCACCTGCAAGCGCAACGGGATTCATGGACGGAACGACCAAGCCCGCAGGCCCAATGGAGTCACGGAACTCAACTTCGCAAGCCACCGGGTCATGAATCACCTGCATGATGCTGCCGACGTCCGTGGCCACAATAGGAACCGAGGAAGCCATCGCTTCCAGGAGCACGATGGGCAGGGCCTCGGCGTGACTTGGCAGGATCATGATATCCACTGCGCCAAAGGCCTGCGTGAGATCCTTTGTTCCCGTGAAACTGACGATCTCTTCGATTCCAAGTGCGGCAATGGTTTTTCTGCATTCTGCAAGAAAATCATCTACCCCTTCCGCCGGACCAATGAAATCAAGTGCGAAACGAACATCTCCTTGCTTGAACAAAATCCCTGCTGCCTCGATCAGATCAAGGATTCCCTTGGCAGGAATCATGCGCCCAACATACGCGAGCCGCCAAAGATGCCCCAGACGACTTTCATCAAGTACAGCGCTGCGAATCGTGTTTGCCACATGACGTTGCTTGCGGGCTGCAGCGAAATCCTCGGGAACAATTCCGTTGGAGATCATTTCGACTTTTGACCTGGGCAGACCTAGGGAAACCGCCTCATCCACGTTGCGCTGGTATTGATAGGTGGCAAACGTGGCCTGCCCATAGACAAATCTGCCAAGTTCACAAAACCATGAAACCCAAGCGTCTTTGATTGGATCCCCCGGTCGTCCTTTTGGGGGAACGCCGTGGCCTGCCTCACGGATGTAGTGGATGCTGTCACGAACATTAAGTCCATGTTCGGTGAGAATCATCTCCCTGCCGTGTTGCATGGCTCCAAGTGCGGCGACAAGGCCTGCGTAGAGTTGCGTTTGAGAGTGATAAACCTTGCCTGCGGGATAAATCCGCCCGCAAAGATTTCGGGTAATGGAAAGGAAGTTTTCCATCAACCAGAAGGTTGTGGTCAGAGGCATTCCGAGGTCTGCGATGCGGGATTCAAATTCCATAACGAATTCCGGACACCGTAACATCTGCCAAAGATCCACGGTTCTGGTCTTTGGGTTCATGTAGCGCCAGTATGCGTCAATAATAGGCGCGTAATTGCCTTTCATTGCTTCATCGATCCATTCGAAGAAGCGCAGTGCAAGCGATGCATTGCGGATTCTTTCTGACTTCCGAAATGGAAATCTGAAATTTATCCGGCGAGGCGCATGATCGGATTCCTCAGGTGATAAATAGATGTCCTGAATCCACTTTACATTAGGAGGAATTTCGTACCGTCTGGCATCGGTTGTCTTTTTGTTCCAGGCCAAATGGATCACGCCAAACGTTGTCTCGGGGAGGCCTCTTAGCGTTTGATTGACAACACCTCCGACTCCACCCTTCACGTATGGAAATCCGCACTCCGTCACCATCACGACGTCGACCGATTCTTGATTGGGATCCATGCCGGGCAATTCCTCCGTGAGTTGATTCGGCTGCACGTTCCGTACCAGATTCAGCTGTAAATTTTGGCGAACGAAAAAGCCCAATTCAGGAATCATTTTTGCTTTGCCCCCGACCTCATCGGAGGCACGCATGAAGATTTTGTTGTCAGGGGCGAAGGGAAATTTGGGCCGCGCGATCATGGCCCAGTCAGATTTTGAGATCGTCGAGCTCAATCGCGAGGACTGGACCGACCTTGACGGATTGTGTTCTGGAGCAAGCGGCGGAAATCGAAACGGCAGGCCGGTCAACACCATCATCCATGGTGCCTATGATCTGACCGCAAGGGTTGATTCTGATCCCGAGTCGGTGGTGCAGTCTAACATCATGACGACCGCCCGCCTTCTGACGGCTGCAAAGAGGCATGGAATCAGCAGGTTTTGCTATGTCAGCACCTGTGCCGTGTACGGTGAGGACGCGGACGGACGGCAAGTCACAAACCAGCCCCCAGCAACACCCTACGGAAAAATAAAAAAATTGAACGAAATGATGATCGACTCATTCTGTGCCGCAAATAAAATTGAGCATGTGACGTGCCGCGTATTCAATTTGTACGGAGGCGACGACCGGTTCTCGATTCTGCATCACCTGGGCGAGGCCATTCGTTCAGATAGACCATTTATCTTGAACAACGGTGGTCAGGAATGGCGTGACTTCATTCACGTGAATGACGCCGCGCGGGCAATCGTATCCTTGGCTACGCTCGATCAGGCGTGGAAGGAGATCGACGTTGGTACCGGCGAGGCTGTACAGATCGCAGACATTGTGTCGGCCATGCAACGCGTCAACCCAGCATTAAGGATAACGCATGCACTTCGGCCGGGACCGAAGTATAGCTGCGCGAATCCCGGCAGGATCGCAAAGATCCTGCCAGCTGGCTTCATCAGCTTGCCAGCTTACCTGACCCAGCATTTTCAGATACCAGACTTGATACCCGCATCCTTTGAGCATTCTGCATGATGGCCGTCATGGCTTCCTCCCGACCACCAAAGACAATCTCGCGTAGGGCGCTCAAACAAGGCTCTGCGTCTTCGCTTTCTGCAAGATCAAGAAGATGCCGGAGAGAAGCAAGAACCTCCCCGTGATCGATGGCCTTTGGGATTGCGACGAAGATATCGCCGTGGGTTGTGGCCTTTTCATCACCCTCCAGGATCAACTCCTCGTAGAGTTTTTCACCGGGGCGAAGACCGGTGAATTCTATTTTAATCTCTTTATGCGGTTCCAGGCCAGCACACCTGATAACTTGCTCGGCAAGTTCTTTAATCAGAACGGGTTGCCCCATATTGAGAACAAAGATCTCTCCGCCTGAGGCCATGGCAACCGATTGAAGCACGAGACCTACGGCTTCACTGATGATCATAAAAAACCGGGTCACATTCCGGTGCGTCACCGTGACGGGTCCACCATTTTGAATCTGGGCGAGAAAGCGTGGGATGACGCTGCCAGAACTTGCCAGTACGTTGCCGAACCGGACCGCCATGAAACGGACCCGCCCAGGGTGGGCGCGGTCCATGGATTGGATCACCAGTTCGCAGCATCGTTTGGTTAATCCCATGATATTCGTGGGATTCACAGCCTTGTCCGAGCTGATCAACAGGAATGCAGAGGCTTTAAAATCGAGTGCGGCCTCCGCAAGGATCATGGTGCTGGTTAGATTATTCTTAATTCCCGAGATGGGATTACATTCCACTAGGGGTACGTGCTTGAACGCAGCAGCGTGAAGAACCGTATCAGGCCGGTGCCGCTTGAAGATCCTGCGGATCGCAGTGCGGTGGGTCACTGACTCCAGGATGCTGTGGATTTCAATTGCGGAATCTTCAGCAATTCCCGATTCGCGGATTTTGAGATCAATTTGGTAAAGGTTGAATTCGCAGCAATCCACCATGATCAACTTCCGCGCGCCGAACCTTGCGACCTGCATGCAAATTTCTGATCCGATGCTGCCGCCAGCCCCGGAGACGAGCACGGTTTTACCGTAAAAGTAATCGCGGACAACGACTTCGTCGATGGCCTTGAGGGGCCGGCCAAGCAGGCGTGCGACATCGAAATTCGAAACGTTGGACGTTAAACTCATTGCAGACCCTTTCTGGCACGATCAACTGAAATTCGCGATTATTTTAAATATTCACGGCAAAACAGGCGCATCAAATAAGCACCGCCCTCCCTAGGGCAGTGGGCGTCGTCTTTGATGATGGGATTGGCTTCTGCTGTAAAAAACTTCATCCCTGAATTATCAAATCTAAGCAGGGGTGAGAGGTCCTCGATTCTGTTTCGACTAAGATCAAGATGTTTGAGCACCCGGAGTGTGCCTAGGGGCGTCACATCGACCACTTCATTTCCAGCAAGAAGGAGATTCTTCATGAGGGCCTTGTTCGCAATTGGGGACAGGTCGACAATCTTGTTGTCCGACATATCCAAAATCATCAGGGTTGGGTGTTTTGCTAGAGCCGAAATGTCCTGGATCTGGTTCTTGGCGATGTTAAGTCGCTTCAAAAAAGGAATCGTCCCGATCGTCGCTATGTCCGAAATTTGGTTGCCTGAAACATCAAGCCACTCAAGCTCACGCATTCCGGTGATGGGCGTGAGGTCAGCAATCTTGTTTTTTGACAGGTCTAGCACCGTGAGCAGTCCGCTGGAATGCATCAACGGAGCAATGTCGGCAACTAAGTTGCCGGCGGTTTTCAGCCACTGAAGTCTGGGCAGAGTTTCAACAACAGAAAGAGACTCGATCCCATTGCGGGAAATATCTATGTTGCTGAGAAAATTCAGCCCTGCAACCGGACTCAGGTCCTTGAGCAAATTGCCTGAAAAATCAATTTCACGAAGCTGACGTAATGAGCTCAATGTGTTCAGGTCTGCAACTCGATTGTCCCGCATGTGAATCCGCTCAAGACGAGTTGATTGACTCAAGGGCTGAATGTCGATGATTTCATTATTGCCAAGAGAGACGCTCGTTAGCAGCTCAAGTCCTGAAAGGGGCGAAATATCCGTAATCTTTGCTTGGTTGGCGATCAGGCTTCGCAGCCGGGTCATGGCTGACAACGCGGAAATTGACCCGACGCCGTTTCTTGACACGTCCAAAATCTGCATCTGGGTCATGCCGCGCAGAGGCTCCAAATCAATTGCTGGGGCATTATTGTCTTGAAGGAAAAGCCACTCGAGTTTTGTGGAGTTGATCAGACCTGACACGTCCGCCACATGATTTCGAATTATGGAAAGCCCCCTGAGTCCTGTCAGGCCAATAAGCGGCGAAAGATCATGAACCGCATTATCATCCAGAGAAAGAATTTCCAGTTGGGACAGTCCAGCGAGGGGGGTCAGGTCTGAAATCTCACTAGAAGGTAAAAGCAGTTCCTTGGCCACATTCAGGGTTCGGCTTGCACTTTCACAGTCGTATCCAGCAACGGCTTGAATAATCACCTTCACAGAGTGCTTCGTTTCTGGGCTCGCGTCGCCTGCAAGGCATCTTTCAAGAAATGCGCCGCCTCCAACCTGTCCAAGGGATGGTTGCGTTCCAGGTGCGATTGCGGCACAGGCAAAACTCAAGAATGGAAGGAATCGATTTCTCATATTTTTGGTCAAAGCCCGGCCTGATTCGAAAGTGGGAATTCAAAAGATGATTTTGGTTGAGCATCAATAACAGAGGTAACGTCGGGTCCATAGAACTCCTCCGTCACGGCCGGATTTCCAGAGATTGAAAGTCCGGTGACTGGAACTTTGCATGCGAATTGGGTTTCGATCCGAAGTTTGTCCACGCCCTGATTGTCTCTGGAGATAAAGGCGCGGACTCCGCACCGGTCAAATTGCATGCGGTCTTGCAGGATGCTGGCCATGTCGTCCATTTTTGCGCTCATGACGGGCAGGGTTGTATACCTTTGAAGTTCCTTGATCACGAACTCCGTCCAGAGACTAAGGATGCTATGGCGCGTCCTGCCGTCAAGTCCCGGGTCTTCAGGCCATTTGAATGCCCACAGGTTGCCTTGGTGAAACATGTAAGGATCATGGCGCCAGGACATCAGGGTCTTTGTTACGCGTTCGGCCTCAAGCTGCAGGATCTCGGCGGTGGTAAGGTCCTTGCCCCAGAAATTGTGATAGAGGTTGTTGTAAAACGAGTGCAGGTAATGCGCTGGACCAGCGCTGACAGGCGCCACGGTGGATTGCCGCGGGATGACGAAAATACCTTCAAATCCGTTGGTTTCCGAGGCGGTATAAAACCCATGAAAGGGATTGAGAGGCCAGAGTTCTCGCCGCGAGTTGTCCCCAACGACAGTGTAGATTCCATTGGCAAAGAGGCCCCGCAGGGCATCCTTGTTGAATAGGCCACTGATGTGTGGGGTCACAATCGAGTGCGGCGAGAAATTTTTGTGATCCAGTCCAATAAAGTCACGTAGGAAAGTCTGGTTTGCGGCAACTTCACTCGTCATCTGCTTGAATTTCATTCGGTCAAGATCTGGATGACTGAAGGTGTGGCTAACCCAATGAAATTCAGGGATGTGTTTTTGCGCGGACTTAAAGAGGGAATCCTTTGCATATCCACCGGACATCCAGACACCTTTTCCATTTACCGCCATTTCGACCTTGAAGGAGCTGCCGTCCGGAAGGCGACGCACTTGATCACGCTGCCACTGGACAAGTTCGTCCAAATCTTCGGGAGTTGCCCGGTAGGTCCTGAAACCATCGTCGACGGGAGCTCTGGTCCGCACATTCCACATGCCATTGGGAAGAAACAGGTCGTCGACTTGCAGGTTAAGATAGATCCGACGCTTTCCCAGATAAAATCCCCGGGTGATCCAGTTGATCCAAAGTGGCGCCACATAGTAGCTCGCCATCAGGAAGGCGCTTTGTGCAAAGTAAAAATTCAGTTGCTCCCTGCCGTCTTCGAAATTAGTTACTGCGGCAGCGACTGGGTTTGGGCTGCCATTGGAATCTGGATTTCCAAACAGGGCGATGGGCGTCGCAATTTTGGAGTCGATGATCCTGGCGGGATTTTGGTAGGAACCAATCAGAGGCAGATTTGCCCCCTTCACCAATCCGGAAGAAAAAGGTTCTGCTGCGCTCTGCATCAATATTGTATTTTTTTCAGTCAGCGGTTCGCCGGAGGGTTCCACTCCATATGGCGGGCGTGGATAAGCGGCAACCGCAACGCGTCGCACATGAAAAATTTTTTCATAGTCCCGCAGCTGGGCCCATTGATCCATCGTAAGTGAACTAAGCCAAGTTCCATCTTTGTCTTGAAATGCCAGGAGATCACTGATCAGCACGACTCCGTAGTATTTGCCCCTTCGCTTGCCCCCTGACGATGGAAATTCCAGGTCGAGAGGTTCGGTGGAGATGCGTTGGCCATCTTTCGTGAGATTTATATGTTCATAAGGAATTCCACCCGGTCCCTCGAGCGCCTCTTTGACGAGGCGAAGCGCTGGTTCCAGATTGTTGCTGCGAGTTGCCGAGAGCAGCAGAAGTTTCATCTCGACTTCGTAACCTGGTTCACTGAGAAGGTGACGGCTGGTTGACTGGTCGTGACGGGTATTTCGATTAAGCAGGCTCAAGACCTGGGCCGGATTGCTTTCCCCCCGCCTCGTCACGACATGGCTGCTGGTCGGGATGGAGGGAAACTCCAGCGGGACAGCTCCCCCGTGCCAAAACGGGTTTGCATCGATTTCTGGACTGGGCGGGCTGTAGATCATGCCGCAGGAGTCTCCAATCGTGGAGGCCTCTAATGACATCTCGGCTGACGATTCCGGGTGGGCGGAGAGGCGAGGCATCGTGCTTAGTGAAATGATTGTAGCGAGAGCCGTAGCAATGCTGGTGACGGAATTTCGACCAACCATGTTTGTCCTCCAGTGTGGCCATCCATTCGCGCCATCGGTCTGGACAAGAGCAAATTACGTTCCATCTGCCCCGCGAAACGGACTGAAAATTGCTTTCTGGTCTACTCGACAGAATGCATTGCGCTTAATCCGAGGTTAGAAATCCTCCTTTGAGGGAATTCCGGTGCGAAAAAATCTCAAGATCCCCAGTAAATTCATTCGGACATTAGGCTTTCTATGCCTCTCGGTGATGGCCTTTGAAAAAAATCTTTTCGCCGATGAGATAGCCCCTCCCCCGGAAGAGATCCTTAATCGGGCCCGCGTTAGTCGCAGTGAGATGAGCGATGTCATATTCGAACTGAGGGCAGCAATTCCCGATCTCAAGACGAAAGAAAGGATTGGTCCGTACCTGAAAATCCTGGACGAATTGAAGAACATTCAGGTGGAGCTGAAATTTAGTTCGATGGATACGGATATGATTTCAGAGCTAGCCGACCGGATCACCATGTTTATCGAACCTCAGCTCAATATCTCTGAGGATCCAGATTGGCTCCTGATCGAATTTTCGCGGTGGTCTCAGGACCTGATCCGCATGCAGTTTGCCGTCAATCAAGAAAAGATTGTGAGCCAAACGTCTGGAATTGATAAAATTTTTATAATGTTGGATCGCATGGGCATGATGATTGAGACCCTGCAAAAACCGTTGCCGTTGACGCAGGCGGTCTTGCCCACGACGGACGATTTCGCCAGGGTTCAGTCACGGCTTCATCAGAAACTGATCGATACCCATCTCGATGAATTGAGCATGGCGGATTATGAAAAATTTCTTGGCAAGGTACATCGTTCAATCGTCGTCCAAAGTGTTTTCGATACGTTTCACCGGCTTGCGTACGTAAAGTCCGATGAAGCTTCATTGACAAAAATCCTTCACATGCTGGTACGGATCAAGTCCCGATTGAGTCAGTTGAAAGAATACATACCGGATGATGTCACGATGCGCCCGGGCACAATCGCCGGGGCGATCATCCTAAAGATCGCAGAAATTGGCGGTGCCATTGATGGCCCAATTGTGGCCGAGGCGGTTAACATCATGGAGCCAACCCACATTGACACTCTGGGCGCTGCCTTGCGTGGGTTGGATTTGAATCAACAGAGACCTTCGCAATTTCATTTTTTGGCTGAGTTGGCTTCTGATATTTCAAATCGCTATGGTGGGTTTGGACTTCTTTCTCAGCAAAAGGCGATGCGGCATTTTGCTGAATATTTCGCCCTTGGTGCTGCGGTTCATGAGAAAGAACTGGAGGGGATTTATGAGATCAACATCGAGGGTCGCCCAGGAATTCTGTCCGTTGCCAGGTCGGACAACATGGGAGTTGTGGTGGCTGTGGGCTACGAGCACATCACGGCCTCCATGGCCTACTCAACGTTTGACATCGTGACCGGAATGATCCAGTCCAGCAGCGTTTTGGAAACGGTGACTCCAACAGATTCGTCCACTGGGCAGCAGGAGATTCCGGTTCAGTATGCGCGTTTTCTGATTTCATCCGGTCCCTCTGGCTCGGATGACCTGTCGGTCAAGGGTGTCTTGAGGATTGGACATCGTGAACAGAATTTTAGCGGAAGGCGAGTGACTCGCCTCACGAACTACCTTGATCTGACGTCGGACGAACCCGTGGCTTTGGGCGAATTTGAAGGCACCTACGAAGGGCGATTCCTTGGTTATGATGCGGCTTTGAAGGTTTCAAAAAATGGAGCCTTCTACGTGGCCAGCGTGATGCTTAGTCCCAAAGTTCAAAAGCATTTGATCTCGTTGGATCTGGTTTTTCTTCACCCTAAAACGGGCGTGATCTACCTCACCAGCCGTCAGCGGGCCGTATTCTTTCAGGTGAGGGGTCTACTTGAACGTGGCAAAATCACCGGCCAATACATCATTGGTGGTCGCCGCGATCCGGTTGATGTCACCTTTGTAAAAGTGTCGGACGATTCGTCCGACAATTAGGCAGAATACAGGGCTTTCCATGCCTTGGAGGCTTCGGCCCTGTCAAAGAATTGTTTTACCCTTTGGGGGCCTGCGGCGCGCATGGCGCGGTAGGCTCCTTCATTGCCCAAGACAGCGATTATGATGGCAGCCATTTCAGCCGGCGTCGGATTTTTTTGATTTTCGCCCGATGCTGCGATGATTCCGGCCGGGGCACTGGTGGTTTCGCTTCTCGAATTCGAGCCAAGCAGGTCTGCTACATTTCCGACATCATGAGCCAACACCGGAACCGCTGCTGCCATTGCCTCGAGCACCACAAGGGGCATGGCCTCTGACTGACTTGTCAGCAACAGCAGATCAATCCCTTCTAGAGCTTTTTCTGGCGGCATGCTGGGCTTGAAGATGACGCGGTTTTCAAGGCCAAAAAGGACAACCTTTTCCCGGCACAAGGCTGCGTAGCAAGGCACTTCGTTTTCGGGGCCGATGATGTTCAGTTCAAAGTCAAAGCCTATGTCAGCCAGTTTTCGCGCACATTCAAGGGCCTCAATAATTCCCTTCACCGGGACCACCCTGCCAATGACAGCCAACTGCCAAGGGGAATGACACGGCTTTCTATTATGGGAGACGCTTTCAAATCTTTGCCAGTCGACGGAGTTTGGGATGATCATGGAGCGGGTCATGTCTGCACCGTATTGAAGCGCCTCCATCCTGATTGTGGAGTAGAGATAGGTCAGGGTGTCTGCATTTTCATACACATGCCTCCCTGTGGCCAGCACCGCCTCCCTCATTTCATTCAGGGTTCCCTGGCCAGCACCGATGGGTGGAACCTCATTAGCAGCGATCAGGTCCTGTCCCGGCCTGTGGCTGCACCCAGCCTTCTCCAAGGCCTGAAGCACATCGCGCACGTACAGGCTGTGCTCACTGAGGATCATGCGGCTGCCCGGATGTTGATCCTTGGCGAAGGTTGCGGCGAGGCCCGCAAGTCCGCAAGTATGGGAATGATGCACATTGGCTACGGGATAAGCTTCACCCGCCAGGTCAGCGAAGGCATTGATGAATTTTCCAAGCCTGATGATTTTTATCCATGCTAGATTTCCCGGTCGCGGATACTGCATTTCGCCTGTCGTTTCACTGGTCCACGCCAGGTGCACGATCCCAAACCTGACATCCGGCAATCCTTCGATGATTCCATGGATGGCAGAAGAGACCCCGCCGATCAAGAATGGGTACGTCCCTTCAACATAGATTGCGACATCGACCGGCAAAAGTTCGCTGATATTTTTTTTTATCACGCCCTACTCTCTCCTCCCCTCGTCTCCGCTTTGGCCCTCTACGGCACGGTTTGTGGATGTCGCCCGCAGCTGTGGAGACGAAATGAACAAACTTAAGTCCCTGTTTACTACCCGCCTTCTAATCTTCCTCGGCAGCCTTTGCCTTTTGGTGGGCTTGGGGTTGGCTGGCATTTTGACGCTCCCATGCAAGGGAGGTTCCACCGTGACGGCACGTGACGCATCGACGGCTGCCCGTTTGAGTCGCCACCGATTTCCCAAGCTGGCAAACATCTATCAGATCTCGGATCCATACGGACTTCCGGGAGGAGAGGCTCAAATTCTTTTTGACCAGTTGCACCTGTGGGATTTGGGTATCGTTGATTCCGAGGCTGTCCGCAGGTTTACGGCCTATCTTGGTCCAGACGGGAAGTGGCGCCGACGCAACCCCGACATCGTCACGTTGGCCCATTTCTCTGCGGGTGATGTCCCCACCGACTGGTCGAATCAATCCACGACAACTTTGTTTCAAGAGTACGTCGCCCAATTGCGCCCTGAATGGCTGATGCGAGATGCGCATGGCCGTCCCATTCGTATATTCGAACCGCGTCCAGGCGTCTGGCATCACGCTCAAAATCCGGCAACGAGCCTTCAGAAATTTCTGCCGGGATTCGTGAATGAAAATATCATCGTTACGGGAATGGTGGACGGGATTTTTTTTGACTGGGCGACCTCTTCCGTCGCGTGGTTAAAAAACCAATATGGCAACCAAGCGATCGCAATCAATGGCGACGGTCATCCCCTTTCGGATGTTGCCACCGACGCTGCTTGGACCCAAGGCTATAAAAACATGATTCAGAATTCGCGCGAGTTATTTCCGCCCGAGACGATTCTTGTCGGCAATGGTGGATGGAATTCGGGACACCCGTATGTCCATAACCTCAATGGGATCATGGTCGAACAATTTCTTGGAGCCGAAAAAGTCGACCAATCAAAATTTGGGTGGATCGCCATCATGCGTAATTATGCCTCTTTCATGCGGACGGCCCCCGAACCAAGGGTATCGATTGTCATGGGCAGCTCGGATTCCCCGAGGGACTTCGGGCCAATGCGTTTTGCGCTGGCATCGACCCTGATGTTTGATGGCTACTTTTCCTTTACCAACGAGCAGTCAGCATCAAACGGCCACCGGCCCTATGCCAGTGCATGGTGGTTTGATGAATACGCAGTGAATCTGGAGACGGGTCAATCCGAACAGGGCTCATCAACGAAAGGCTACCTTGGCAAACCCATTTCTGAAGCTGTTGAATTTAACGATGCGAAAAAAACCCTGTACAGCGCCTTGATGGACGAAGGAACTCCCGGCGCGGATGCAGCCGCAAGTGGGCTGACCTGGTGGCGAGCCTTTGAACACGGGTCCGCTTTTGTGAATCCCGGCCAGAGTGCAGTGCTTTTGAAACTTCCGCGATCGATGAAGAAAATAAAGGGCGTAGCCGACCCGACCTTCAATGATGGAGCGATGGTTGATGAATTGTGGCTCGACGCCCGCTCGGGCGTAATTCTCCTCAATCCATGATTCCGGCATGCCTCCTGCATAATGCCCGGCCTGATGTCTTGTTCATGAATACAGGAGAAGAATAATGCAAGTTTCCAAAATACTGTCGAGATCTGTTCTTTTTGCCGCCGGTCTTGGTGCCGGTTTGCCAGCCATGGGACGTGATGACGTCCCACGTTCATCCAGCGAATCTCGCCAGGGCGCATCGCAGCAGCGGGTTCTGATTGTTTCGGCGACGGACAATTTGGCCGCAGATCAGGGCATCGGTTTAGCCACGGAAGCCCTGGAAAAACAGGGTGTGGCGTACGACCGTTTTGTTGCAACGCAAGGCGGAGAGATTCAGTCGGCTCAGAAATTGGGTCTGGAATCCAGCGACGGGGCGCCGCGCTACTCGGCGATCGTCTTGACGAACGACAAGCTCCTTTTTGAAAACAATCAGGGACTCTGGGTTTCTGGATTGAGCGTCGAACAATGGTCTGAACTGCAGACCTACGAAGCCAAAAATCAAGTGAAACGCCTTTCGCTTTATTCTTCGCCTTCCCAAGAAATCGGCATGGCGCCTGTTGGTCAGGCAACCGGCGATGCCACCCAACTGGAAGCAAGTCAGGAAGCAAGCATTGCGATGCCTGGGATTGCTCAGGTTGGACAAATGCAATTGGCCAATGCCTGGCGTTACCCGGCTCAGGTTACCGATCAGAGCATTGCGAAGCCGATCTTGTATTTTAGCGACATCAGCACCCAGGAAGGCCAGAAGAGTGTCGCCGCGGCTCTGGTGAAAACCCAGGACGGACGC
>Ga0214919_10005739_pt1 | contig 17412 bp, 14 predicted proteins | sample LL1503_MetaG_FD_177994 | JGI IMG/M metagenome (GOLD analysis project Ga0214919, IMG submission 177994) | Freshwater microbial communities from Lake Lanier, Atlanta, Georgia, United States - LL-1503 | ecosystem: Environmental > Aquatic > Freshwater > Lake | place: USA: Georgia | collected...
CACACTCATCTCCGGCGTGATCCCCGCCCTGCCGCTGATCCTGATCCGGCCGTTCTTGCCCGAGAGCCCCGTGTGGGCCCAGAAGAAGGCGGCGGGCACGCTCAAGCGACCCAGCATCCGCGAACTGTTCAGCCCCGCGCTCGTCCGCGCCACTGTGGTGACGACACTGGTCTTCGCCACCAGCTACGGCATCGCCTTCGGTGCGATCCAGCAGCTGCCCCAGATCCTCGGCGGGCCGAAAGGGCACGCCGCGATTCTCGCCACGGCGAAGGAAGCTCAGGAGGAGGCGATCGCCGCGGCGAAGGCGAAGGGGGAAACCGTGGCCCCCGGGCGGCTGAAGAGCATCGCCGGAAACGCCACCGACGAGGCGGTGGCCGGCGTCACGATCTATCAGGAAATCGGCGGCTTGGTGGGCCGCGTGCTGCTGGCCTTCGCGGCGCTGCGGATCGCCAGCCGCAGGCTCCTGTTGCGGGTCTTCCAGTTGCCGGCGCTCCTGCTTGTGCCAGCGCTCTTCTGGTGGATCTCGACGCAGCTGCCAAACGCCAGTTCGCTGCCGCTGATCAAGGCGGGGATCTTCGTGGCCGGCCTATTCACCGTGTCGCAGTTCAGCTTCTGGGGCAACTACATCCCGCTCGTCTTCCCCACCCATCTCCGCGGCACGGGCGAGAGCTTCGCCGCGAACATCGGGGGCCGCGTGCTCGGCACGGCCGCCGCCTGGCTCACGCTCACGTTCTCTGCCGCGACGCCGCCCGATCCGGTGCGGATCGCGCTGGTGGGCGCGGGCGTGGCCGGGGCCTACGCGTTGGTGGGCGCGATCCTCACGCAGTGGCTCCCCGAGCCGGAGTCGGGCGTCGAGCACGATTGAAGGATGGAGAGCTCGCCACGAACGGCGGCATCTCACTCCACGCTCGTGCGCGGCGCACGCGGCGCGTCGTCGGGAAGCGTGGGCACGGTCCAGATCACGTAGAGCCCGATGGCCACGGCGGCCAGCGCGATGTACCGGAGCCACCAGGGCAGGCTGTTGAGCAGCAGGCTGCAGCCGACGACGGTGGCCACCATCAGAATGGCGCGTCGCTTCATCGTCTGCCGGATGCCGTGGTAGTGCTGCCAATCATCGAGCGTCGGCCCAAACCACTTCGAGCGGTGCAGCCAGGCGTGGATGCGGGGCGAACCGCGGTAGAAGCACCAACTCGCCAGCAGCAGGAAGGGGGTCGTCGGAACGAGGGGGAGCAGGGCCCCCACCACGGCCAGCCCCATGCAGAGCCAGCCCCCGGCAACGTAGAGAAAGCTCCTGAACGGATCGGTGGTTGGGCGGAGGTCCATGCGTGCAGCATCCGGCAGGCTGGGCGGTCGTGCTGCAGGGATTCTATCACGTCTGTTTTTTCCGTATGATCTCCGTCGCACGATCTGGGGCCGACCTGCGGCTCCCACCAGTCCAGACCTTCCCGCCTACCATCGGAGACACTCCCATGCCGCTCGTTCCCATGCGCATTCTGCTCGATCACGCCGCCGAGAACGGGTATGGCATCGCCGCCTTCAACGTCAACGACATGGAACAGATCCAGTCGATCATGGAAGCAGCCAAGGAGACGGAGTCGCCGGTGATCGTGCAGGCGTCCCGCGGTGCCCGCAGTTTCAGCCAGGACAACTACCTTCGCCACCTGATGCTCGCCGCCGCCGAACTCTATCCGTGGATTCCGATCGCGATGCACCAGGACCATGGCAACTCGACCGCCACGTGCGTCAGCGCGATCGACAACGGCTTTACGAGTGTGATGATGGACGGGTCGCTCAAGGAGGATGGCAAGACGCCGGCCGACTACGACTACAACGTCAAGGTGACGAAGGAGGTCGTGAAGATGGCCCACGCGCGGGGCGTGTCGGTGGAGGGTGAACTCGGCTGCCTCGGTTCGCTGGAGAGCGGCCACGGGGAGGCGGAGGACGGCCACGGCGCCGAGGGTCAACTCTCGCACGATCAGTTGCTCACCGATCCCGCCGAGGCCGCCTCGTTCGTGGCCGACACCGGCGTCGACGCGCTGGCCGTCGCCATCGGCACCAGCCACGGTGCCTACAAGTTCACTCGCAAGCCCGACGGCGAGGTGCTGGCAATGAAGCAGATCGAAGAGATCCACCGGCGACTCCCCAACTGCCACCTTGTGATGCACGGCTCGTCGAGCGTACCCCAGGAACTGCAGGACATCATCAACGCGTTTGGCGGCAAGATGCCGCAGACCTGGGGCGTGCCCGTCGAGGAGATCCAGCGCGGCATCAAGCACGGCGTGCGGAAGATCAACGTCGACACCGACTGCCGCATGGCGATCACCGGTGCCGTCCGCAAGGTGCTCTGGGAGAGCCCCGAGAAGTTCGATCCCCGCGACTTTCTCAAGCCGGCTCGCGAGGCGATGAAGAAGGTCTGCGCGGAGCGGATGGTGCAGTTTGGCCAGGCGGGCAACGCCCGCAAGGTGCCGGTGGTCACGCTCGACGAGATGGCGAAGCGCTACGCGAAAGCGTGACGGTGGCGTATCCTCGCCGTAGCGACGAAGCATCTGCCGTTCCGGCGGGGCGTTGCGGCCGCGAAAAACACGCGTTGCGGCGTTTGCCCAGTCGGCCTATAGTCCCGCCCCCGCGCGGCGGTTCCGCGCGCAGGCCCTCTGCTGGACTCCACCATGACCGCGCCCCTGACACTCCCGCTCGATGAACGAAGCTCCCAGTTAGCGGCCTCCGACGCCGACGTGCTCGACCACGGCCGTGAGATTCTCCGCGCCGAGGGAGACGCCGTTCTGCAGATGGCCGCTGCGCTCGACGCGTCGTTCTGTCGGGCCGTGCGGATGATCGCAGGCTGCACCGGCAAGGTCGTCGTCACAGGGATCGGCAAGGCGGGCCTCGTCGCCCAGAAGATCTCGGCCACGCTCGCCTCCACCGGCACCCCCAGCCACTTTCTCCATCCGGCCGAGGCGATGCACGGCGACCTCGGCGTGTTGCGGCGTGACGACATCGTGCTCGGGCTGTCACAGTCGGGCGAGACGGAGGAGATCACACGGCTCCTGCCGCACCTCGCGGCTGCGGGAGTGAAGATCATCGCTCTCACCGGCAGGGCCGACAGCACGCTTGGTCGTGCGGCGGAGGTCGTGGTGGCCACCGGCCCTGTTCGCGAGGCATGCGTGCTCGGCCTGGCACCCAGCACGAGCACGTCAATCCTGCTGGCGCTCGGCGATAGCCTGGCGCTGGTCACCAGCAGCCTGCGCCGGTTCACACACGAAGACTTCGCAGCCCGGCATCCCGGGGGCAGCCTGGGCAGGCAATTGATGCGGGTCGACGACGCGATGCGGCCTCTCTCGCAGTGCCGGACGGCACGCCCGGAGGAGACAGTGCGGACCGTGTTTTCGCAGCCACTGCCGTCGCGGCGGACCGGCGCCGTGATGATCATCGACGACGCCGGCATGCTGGCCGGCATTTTCACCGACAGCGATCTGGCCCGGCTCTTCGAACGCCGCAACGACGTCGCCATCGATGGACCGATCCGCGGTGTGATGACCAGCCTGCCCACGACGGTGGAGGCGGGCACGCGGCTGCGGGATGCCGTGGCGGTGCTCGAAGCGCGGCGGCTGAGCGAACTGCCGGTGGTCGATACCGACGGTCGGCCGCTCGGCCTACTCGATATCGTCGATCTCGTCGGCCTCGTGCCTGTCGAACCGGCCAGCGCGACCGCCAGCGACACCGTGCCGTTGCCTGGTGCCACGGCCGCGTGAGCCCGCGCCGTGCTGCGGTCGGTCCCTCGAATGCAATCTCTCACGAAGCGATCCCATGACCCCCACCACCGATCTCGACCGCCGACTCGCCGCAGTGCAGCTGCTACTGCTCGACTGCGACGGCGTGCTGACCGATGGCGGCGTCACCTGGAGCGATGACGGTGTGGAATTGAAGACGTTCCACATCCGCGACGGCCTGGGCATCCGCGGCTGGCAGCGGGCCGGTGGCCGGACGGGCATCATCACGGGCCGGTCGAGCCCCATCGTGGACCGGCGGGCCGCCGAACTCGGGATCGAGTTCGTGCGGCAGGGAGTCGACGACAAGCTTGCCGTTGCCGGAGCGATCATCAAGGACTGCGGACTCTCGTGGGAGCAGACGGCGTTCATGGGGGACGACCTGCCAGACCTCCCGGTGGTTGCCCGGTGCGGAGTGGGTGCGGCCGTCGCCGACGCCTGCGAGGAATTGCGGGCTGCTGCCACGGTGGTGACCATCCTGCCGGGCGGTCGCGGCGCGGTCCGCGAACTCGTCGAACGGATGCTCCGGGCCCGTGGCGGTTGGGAGAGCATTGTCGGCGGATACACCTCGCCTCGCGCGGGCATCGACGAAGGCATGAAGCTTGGGAGGGCCTGACGGCGACTCTCGCCAGCGGACCATTTCATGGAACATCGCCTCGGACGCACGTTGCGGGTGTTTCTCATCGTCCTCGCGGCGGCCGGCTTTCACCGGCTCACCGTGGTGCCGTTGGTGGAGCCGCGCGTACACGACGAGCAACAGGCGCTCGAACTGTCGCCCGAGCAGGCCGCCGCGATCCGGGCCCGGGCCGACCGCCGACTGGCGGCGTTGGGCGACATCTTTCCGGCGGGCTCCTGGGAACGCGAGGACCCCATCATGCTGGAGAGCCGGCAGATGCGGCTCCTCTTCAAGCAGTATCAGGCGCTGCCTGACGGCCGGGTGAACCTCGTTCCCTGCACGCTGGTGATATTGCCCGACCGCAACCGCGTGGCGGACGACGGCAGCGAGGGGAGGACGCTCGTGCTGCGGGTGCCCCAGGGGGCCGTGCTCGAGTTCGACGAACCGCTCGACCTGCGGCAGGGTCGGCTCGCGCGGCTCATCGGCGGCAGCCTCCGCGGGCAGGTGACGATCCGGGGCACCCCCTCGTCTCCTGGCGCCGACGATGACATCGAGATCGTCACCCGTGACGTGGAACTCGAGGAGTTCGAGGTCCGCACCGCGGAAATGGTGCAGTTTCGGTACGGACGGTCGACCGGAAGTGGTCGGGCACTGTTGGCGAGGCTGCTGCCACGCCCGGGGGCATCGGATCAGGGCCCCAGCATTGGCGGCATCGACTCGATCCGGCTCGACCGCGATGTGCGGATGCGACTGGAGGGCATGCAGGGCGGGCTCTTGCCGGGGCAGAAGCAGCCGGCAACTCGAGCCAGTGGTGAGCCGGGCTCGGCCGGTGACGCGGCACCCGTGCTCGTCACCTGTCGTGGCGGCCTCTGTCTGAATGTGTCGGCCAACGTGATCACCTGCGAGGATCAGGTGGAGGTCGTCCGCACGGTGCCCGGAGGTTCGACCGACCAGCTCGCCTGTGAACTGCTGGCGATCATGCTCGGCCGGCAGGAACCCGCGGCCGGCGGTTCGGCTGGCAAGTCGGAACTGAAGCCGCTCGAGATTCAGGCCAAGGGCACGCCGGTGGTCGCCCGGTCGAGTGGCGCCGGGCTCGAGGCCCGGGCGGCTCGGCTCGGCTATGAGATCGCCACGCGGCGGATCCTGCTCGACGGCGAGGAGCCGGTGTCGCTTGTCGCGCGGGGCACGGAGATGGAGGCCCGCTCGATCGACTACGTGCCGGGGCCGGCCTCCGCGCCGGGCTCGCTGATGGCGGTGGGGCCCGGCTGGCTGCGGACACGGTCCGCGGGATCGCCGCCTGTGCAGGCCCGCTGGCAGAAGTGGCTGCGGATGCGTCCGGATGGAGAAGGTCACGTGGCGTCGATCGCAGGCGACGCTGAGGTTGCAGTCGAGACGCAGGGCCGGCTCAGTGGCTCCGAGATGCATCTCTGGTTGGAGTTGGCCAAAGCCACGTCGCCGAACGGCGGGACGCCGGCAGCCGGGGCGGTGGATGCGGGGAACGCTGGCCCCGATCTGTCGGGCGTGCGGCCGACGCGGATGCTGGCCCGCGGCATGGTGGAGGTGGAAGCGGAGCAATTGGCCGCGCGGACCGATCGCATGGAGGTCTGGTTCCGCGATCAGGATCCGGCGGTCGCGACGCCAGGTATCGCACAGCAGCCATCGGCCGCCGTCGCCGGACAAGGCCCGGCGGGGCCGCCCAAGCCCGATGGCCAGAAGAGCCCCAGCAGTGGCAGGATGGTGGCCACAGCGGCACTTGTCCGCGGCCTCGTGAGCATGACGGGCAACAGGAGCCAACTCGAGGAGATGTCGCTCGAGGGGCAGGTGCATGTCGTGGAGGAGCCGCGTGAACAGGCTGCGGCCGCGGTGCGAGACGTGGCCGCCGAAGCCGGCATGGAGATTCGCGGCGACCAGATGCAGCTCACGCGGCCCACGCGGTTCGACGCACGGGCGATCGTGTCGGGTCGTCCGGCGGAGGTGCGCGGACGGGGACTCGATCTGCAGGGACCGCTCATCGACTTTGATCGGGGCAGGAATCGGCTCACCGTGGACGGTGCCGGCAGACTGAAGGTGCCGCTGGCAGCCGGCGTGGGCGGATTCGAGTCGTTTGGATTCACCGGCGGCATGTCGCCAGGTGGAGCAACGCCGCCGAATGCGATGGTGGGTGGACCGGCGGCCGCCGCCCCGCCCGGCTCGCTCGATGTGAACTGGCAGGGACGCATGGACTTCGACGGGCTTACCGCCCGCTTCGTCGATCGCGTGGTCACCACCAGCGGTGGCACGACCGTGCAGGCCGGCTCACTCGACGTCGTATTCAACAGGCCCATTGAGTTCTCAGCTGGTCAGCCACAGCCGGCAGCACGGCCCGACGTGGCGCGGATCGCATGTGGCAGTGGCGTGCGGATCGAGAGCGAGTCGGCTGCGCAGGATGGCGGCAAGTCGGTCGAGCAGCTTTTCGTGCGGGATCTCGTCATTGACCGCACCACGGGGAATGTGACGGGCACAGGCCCAGGACGGCTGGCGAGCACCAGGTTTGGACAGCCGCCGGGAATGGCGCTGCCGACCGGGCCGCAGACGCCCGGCGCGGCCCCCACCCCGGCGGCCCCGGCGGCGACGCAGCCCGACGAACTCACCTACCTGGGTGTCGATTTTCAGCGGGGCATGCGGGGCAACATCAACCGTCGCGTGATGGAGTTCCATCAGCGGGTCGAGGCGATCTGGGGGCCGGTCGCCAAGTGGGGCGACACACTCGACCCGCGCGCTGCAGCAGGCCTGCCGCCGCGGGTCGTGACCATCTCGAGCGACGTGTTGGGTGTGGGCCAGGCACCGGCGGCACCGGGGCAGAAACGCAGTTCGATCGAAATGGCCGCTGGCGGCAACGTGCTCGTGGAAGGAGACTCGTTCACCGCGCGGAGCGCCCGGCTCACCTGGAGCGAGGCGAAGGACCTGCTCGTCTTCGAAGGGGACGGCCGCAGCGACGCGCAGCTCTACCGGCAGGCGAAGGTGGGGGCGGCCACGTCGAGCGCCTCAGCCGGGAAAATCCTCTACTGGCGGGCGATCAACCGAGTGGACGTCGACGATGCCCGCTACCTCGACCTCGATCAGCTCAATGCCGGCGCTGGCGGCATCGGCGGCGGCCTCCGCACCCCGGGCTCCGGCTCGGCTCCGGCCGCGAAGCCTGTCAGCCGCCGGTTGCCGGGTACGTAGAAGGTTCGTCACTGGGGCAGTGCGAGCACCTGGCTCTGCGATTCGAGCAGGCCGCGGAGCGATGGATAGTCGACGTCCTGCACGGCTGATCCAGCGCGGGCCGCGAGCACGGCAGCGTTTGCAGCCGCGTCGCCGAGCAGCATGAAGACGGGCTCCATCCGTGCCGACCCGTAGGCAATGTGGCTTGCCGACAGGCAGACCGGCACGAGCAGGTTCGTGCACTCCGCCTTCTTCGGCACGAGCGACCCGTAGCCGATCTGGTAGGGCTGCTTCGGCTTGACGCCGATATCACCCTCGTTCTGCACGGTGCCATCGGGCGTGACATAGCGGCGGACGTTGTGCGAATCGAGCGTGTAGGAGCCCATGCCGATCGGCTTCTTCACCTCACGGTGGCCGAGACACTCATGCTCGGTGAGCACGTCGTCGCCGAGCATCCGCCGGGCCTCGCGGATGTAGAGCTGCGGCGACCAGTGGCCGTTGTCGGCATACTCGTCCTTGGGGAGGCCCCAGGCCTGCATCTTCGCGCGGATGTCGGCCGGCACGCGTTCGTCGTGCGCGAGAAACCAGAGCAGCCCCAGCTGATACCGGGCGTGGTCGGCGATGATCTCCCGCCGCCGTTCGTGCGACGCCTCGGGGTAGTCGTAGTTTGCGCCGATGTGGTCGAAGCTGAACGGGCCGTGATTGTTGGTGTCGGTCTTGCGGTTGGGGATGGCGTCGAACTTGCCGAACACATCGCGCCAGCCGGCGGCCAACGTCCGCGCGAGCAGTTCATAGGTGCCCGGGTCGTAGCCCTCGGGCTTGGCAAACGGCGCGCGGTTGTCGGGATGATCGGTGAGGCACATCCGAAAGCAGTAGGCCTGCACCCGGGCATCACCTTCACCGCGGGTCCCCGGCGGATCGGCGGAGATGAGCGGGAGGAGTCCACTGGCGGGATTGCCTGGCTGCTTGAACGGATTGACCGGCATCTTCCAGTGGTGGCCGTGGTGGAGAATGCCCACCTGGTTGCCGTTCCACTCTTCGCCGTAGACGCTGCTCGCCTCGCGGCCCACGTGATACTTCACGCCGGCCGCCGCCATCAGGTCGCCCTCGTAAGTGGCATCGACGAACACCTTCCCCGTGAACCGCCGAGCCGGACCGGACGGCCCGGCGAGCGTGGTGATCGCCACGATCCGCGGCCCCGCGCCGGCCTCGTCTCGCGGCCCGATCTCAACCCCCTTCTCACGATCGAGCAGGGCATCGCGGACGACCGTCACGCCCTTCTCCTCGAGCCACCGGTCAAAAATCCGTTCGGCGACATGCGGCTCGAAGAGCCACATCGACTTGTCGCCCACGTCGCTCCGCTTCACGCCCTGACCGAGCCCGGCGAACGACTCCCGCTGCTGCCACTTCCAGGCCTCGGGCTGCTGATAGTGTGTCCAGACGCGGCGGTAGAACTCCCGCGCGAGGCCGCCGATGGCGCGGGTATTGCCGCTGTCGGTGTAGCCGAGGCCGCCGCTGGAGAGCCCACCGAGATGCTTGTCGGGTGAGACGACCACCACACTCGCGCCGAGCATGGCCGCGCGGACGCCGGCCACCACGGCGCCGCTCGTGCCGCCGTAGATGACAACGTCGCGGATCGGCTCGACGGGCTGCGCCGGCTCCGCGGCATGCGCCGTAGCAAACCAGAACGCGGTCGTGATCACGAAGCAGAGGTATCGCATAGAAAACGAGTCCACTCCCAGCCCTGATTTCCTCGATCATGCCAGTCGGCGGGATTCCTGGCCGAGAGCGTCCATGATAAACCGGATCATGTCGGGGGCGAGGTTAGCAGCCAGATTGGCGGTGGAGAGCCCCCGCGATTCGAGCAATGCGGTGTGCGGAATTCCGAGCGCGCGGAGCTTGCTCTGCAGGCGGGCGGCGCCATCGTGCCAGTCGATGTCGGCGGGATCGCTCGCAAACCATTGGTGCCTCGGCCAGTTGAGCGGATGGACGTGGAGGATCGCCGTGTCCTGCCTCGCCCGTTCCACGTCGCCGTAGGTCTCCCAGAGTGTGTCGTAGTATTCGCCATCATCCCGATCGTCGCATTCCCGCATCGCCAGGTGGAAATCGATCGCAGGGGCGATGGCGGCCGACACTGGAAAAACAGTCGGATGTCGGTAGGAGATGCGGAGCGCTCCCTGGCCTCCCATCCCCTCGCCGATCAAGGCGATGCCGGTCGGCTGCACGCCAAACCGTTGTGCGACCTCGGCCCGTACCTGCTCCAGAATAAACCGTTCCGGCGTGAGTTCCTTGTCGAAGCCGGGCATGATCCGGTCGAGCCACCAGGAGCGGCCAGTCCGCGGTGCGATCGTCGGCAGCCCGGCCTCCTCGATCGCATCGCGAAGCCCAGCCGATTCCTGGAGCCACGACTCGTGCACCCCATGCAGAGAGATCACCGCCCGGCCGGGCTCTGCCCCGGGGGGCTCGAAAAGCTCGCACGCATGGCCGGCGACGGTGATCGTCGACCAGTGAGGCCGCGGGGCGGGCGGGGGCGGCGGTGGAGCAGGGGGGGCGGGCATGGGAAGAACGGCAGTCGTCAACGCGCCATGGCGTGACGTGGAAGGAAAAACATGGATAATAGATGTTCACTGTACAGTCTCCGCCACCGGCCCCCAGGCCGAGGTTTCTTATGAGCCAGTTTGACGAGCAGGCGCTCGATCTTCAGCGGTCGATCTTTCGTTCGAAGGTCGCGAAAGCGAAACGGGCCACCATGGCCCAAAACCTGGCTGATGGGCCGATGCTGTTTGACCAGAGCGTGCGGCTGATGCGGGACGCCATCCGCACCGAGCATCCCGAGTTGAGCGACGCCCAGATTCAAGGCGAAGTACGACGAAGGCTGCGTATTGCCAAGCGTGTCGACGACGCCTCGATCTATCAGGATGCCGGAACGATCGATGGACAGCCTTGAGGTGCTTGGCCACGTCGTCGCCGTGTGAGGTGCTAGGCCACGTCATCGCCGTCCGCTCAGGCGAACTCGATTGGGAGTACATTCGCTGCTGGGCTGGCACGCACGGTACGCTTGAACTATTGGAACGGCTGGTTGCAGCGCTGCCGACATTTGACGACCTTGACAATGACTGAGTTTCTTTCAAAAGATCACTATCCCACATGCATACCCTGCTCACCGCCGAACAACTTTCCGAGGGGATCGACCGTCTGGCCCGCGACGTGCGGCAGGCCTACGGCGACGGCCCGCTCACCGTTGTCGGCGTGCTCACCGGCAGCGTTGTGGTCGTGTCGGACCTGATCCGTCGGCTCGACGGGCCGGTGCGGCTCTCGATGGTGTGGGCGAGCAGCTACCGCGGCACGGCGACGCAGGCGGGCCGTCTCGAGTTGCGGCTCGATCTGCTGCCCGATCTCACGGGACAGCATGTGCTGCTCGTCGACGATATCTTCGACAGCGGCCGGACGCTCGAGGCGATTCTCGCCGACCTGCGAGGCAGGGGGGCGGCGAGCGTGCGGTCGCTCGTGCTCCTGCGCAAGCAGGGCCGTGCGGAAGTGGAGATCGAGCCTGACTTCGTCGGCTTCGACATCCCAGACTTGTTCGTCGTCGGTTATGGCCTCGACTACGACGGCGCCTGGCGGCACCTGCCCCACGTTGCCGCCCTCGATGCTGACGACATCGCCACGGGCGACGCCGGCCCGGCAGCCGCTGTCGGCGGGGCATGAGTCAGAATGTGACTCAGAAATAGCCCTCGCGTTTCTTCTTCTCCATCGATCCCGCCTCGTCGCGGTCGATGAGCCGACCTTGCCGCTCGCTCGTGCGGGTGAGCAGCATCTCGGCGATCACCTCCGGCACCGTGACGGCGGTCGATTCGTGGGCTGCGGTGAGCGGATAATCACCCATGGTGCGAAAGCGGACGCGTTTCATCACCGGCCGCTCGCCCGGCAGCAGCCGGAAACGGTCGTCGTCGACCATGATCCACGAGCCGTCGCGTTCGACGACGGGCCGCTCGGCCGCGAAGTAGAGCGGCACGAGGGGGATCCGCTCGCGGTGGATGTACTGCCAGATGTCGAGTTCGGTCCAGTTCGAGAGCGGGAAGACGCGGATGTTCTCGCCGCGTCGAATGCGGGTGTTGTAAAGGTTCCAGAGCTCCGGCCGCTGGTTCTTCGGGTCCCACTGGTGGTGTGCATCGCGGAACGAAAACACCCGCTCCTTCGCCCGTGACTTCTCTTCGTCGCGACGGCCACCGCCGAGGGCCGCATCGAAGGAGTATCGCGTGAGGGCCTCGATGAGGGCATGCGTGTTCATCGTGGGCGTGTAGACGCTGCTTGGGAAGTCGAAGGGGTTCATGCCCTCGGCGATGGCCTTCTCGTTGACGTGCACGATCAACTTCAGCCCATGCTCGCCGCAGTAGCGGTCGCGAAACTCGATCATCTCGCGAAAGTTCCAGGTCGTGTCGATGTGCAGGAGCGGAAACGGCACGGGCCCCGGGGCGAACGCCTTGCGGGCCACATGCAGCATGCACATCGAATCCTTGCCGATTGAGTAGAGCAGCGTCGGATTTTCAAACTCCGCCGCGACCTCGCGGATCGTGTGGATGGCCTCGGCTTCGAGGGCGTCGAGATTGCGGAGTTCGTATATCATGGGTGAACGATCAGCCGGAGTGCGGCAACCAGGATCCTTAAGCCAAAGTCTCAAGCCAAAGTCTCAAGCCAGATCCACGGGTTCGACCTTGCCGGTGGTGAGGTCGAAGATGCCACCGGCCACGAGCACCTTGCCGTCGGCGACCAGGGAGGAGATGACGGTCGAGGCCTCCATGAGCGTCTGGGCCTGAATTCGCACGTTTTCGCGAACGGCGACCGCCAGGTCGCCTTTCGCCGCGCGGATGGCGGGACGGATGTGCTGGAACAGTGCCGAGATCTGTCCGGGCACCGGTGCCCCGGCGGCAGCGGCGGCCACCGCCCCGCAGGACGTGTGGCCGAGCACATACAAGACCTTGGCCCCCAGCACCTGGGTGCCGAACTCCAGACTCGCGATGTTTTCAGTGGAGGCGACGTTGCCGGCGATACGGGTCACGAACAGGTCGCCGAACCCTTGATCGAAGACGATTTCGATCGGCACGCGTGAATCGGCGCAGCCGAGAAACGCTGCAAACGGGGCCTGTCGCGGGGCGACCTCCCGAAGCCGTGGAATATCCCGATTTGGAGCGGTGGTTTCTCCGGCGATGAACCGTTGGTTGCCCGCGTAGAGCTGATCGAGCGACTCCCGCGGGCTCAGGGAGTCATGACCGGTTTGGTCTCCGCCGACTGGAACAGCCCGGGCGGCACGCGAAGACAAACCTGAGTGTGCGGCGATGGTTGCGGCTGAAGCTGCGGTGAAGAGCCACTGACGTCTGCTGGAGTGGATTCCCGGACGATTGGATTGGCACATGTCGAGCGGGCTCCACGAGTGTCTGGGCAGGCTCGTTATCGGTCGCGGGAAGCCCTGAAACAAATCGATAAATGGTATTTTTCGAATAGGAAAAAGCTATGGATTGTCGGGCCTTCTTGCCGCCGCGGCAGGGCCGCCGTCGCCCGGTGCAGGTAGCTGGAACGCAGGGAGGTCCAGGCCGAGGGAGGTGTCGGCGGCACGCAGATCGCTCTCGGCCCGCCAGTATTCCTGCCGGGCGTTGATCTCGGCGACTTCGGCCTCGAACTTCGCCTGCTCGCGGAGCGTCACCCGGAGCACGTCGCTGCGACCGAGCCGGAGTTGCTCCCGCTCGGCGAGTGCCACGAGCTTCGCCAGTTCGAGGCGATGCTTGGACTGCTCGTGGAACTCATAAGCCCGTTCCAGCAGCGAGAAGGCATCCTGCACCTCGGCCCGCACCTGATCCCCCGCGTAGCTCAACTGCCGGTTGATCTGCGTGAGCTGGGAGTCGAGCGCCTGCATCTTGCCGAAGGCGTCGCGTCGCTGCACGGGCATCTGAAAGACGAGCGCCGCCTGCAGCACCTGGCGGTCGAGTCCATTGGGACCGGAGAGCGGGCTCTTTCCATATCCGGCATCCTGGTTGCCCGTCAGCTGGCCGTCGATGCCCGGGAGGGTCTGATTGACGCTGAGCTTGCGTTCCACGAGCAGCTTTTCCCGCTGCAGCGCCAGCCGCTGAAACTCCGGCCTCGATGCCGACGCCCGCGCGAGCGACTGCTCGTAGATCTCGATGGTCGGTTCCGCGGGCATGGGGACCGGCCGCATGCGGCTGCGGCGGGCCAGAAGGGGCCGTCCGCCATTGTCCCGGTGGTACAGCGACAGTTCGATGGACGCCTGCTGCATGGCCCGGTCCGCCTGCACGATGAGGCCGTTCCGCAACGCGATGTTCTGCTGGTTGTCGACCCGCTCGATGTTGGCAACGATGCCACCCTTCACCTTGAGCTCCAACTGCTTGTCTCGCTCGGTCGCGAGGTCGAGGAGCCGCTCCGTCGCAGCATACCGCTCGCCGCTGCCCATCCAGTTCCAGTAGGTCCGGGCGGCGGATTTCATGTAGTCGAGTCGGCTGCGTTCGATGATGGGTTCGGCGAGCGAGACGTCCAGCGCGGCCTGAGCGCGCGAGGCACGGGCGCGGTCGATTTCACGATCGCGTGCCAGGGGAATGTTGAGGCCACCCCGCCATTCGCCAGCGTCGGCCGTCTTCTGCGCGAGGTTGTAGGTGGGGAAGTCGCCAAAGCCTGTGCGGAAGCCGCCGAAGGCGCTGATGCCCCCCGTCATGAACTGCTGCGAAACTCCGAAGTCGGACCGGTAGTTTTCGTAGGTGCCTGGCGCGAGTGACTGGCCGGCCATGTTGACCTTCGTGTCGAAGGCTCCCATGGCGGTGGTGAGCCTGCCGGCCGCAATGCCCCGCTCGCGCTCGACGGCCTGCAGCAGCGGGTAGCTCAGGAGCACGCTCTTGAGCACATCCTGCAGCGTGAGCGGTTCTGGCCGTTCGTCGGTCGCCAATCCCGGCACCTGCGGCGAAATGGATGGCTTCGAGGGGGCGAGCCTTGCCATCGCTGGAACGCCGTCTGCGTGAGGCTGCGGTGCCGGCGGTGGCAGCAGTTCGGGGCGAGCAGCATGTTTCGAGGGCAGCAGCTCCAGCGGTGCGTCTGTAAGCTGGAGGAACGACTGCGTCAGGATCGGCCGCAGCCTGAGCGAATCGTGGGCCGGCTCCATGCTGACCGCGTCAGGAGCGGGCGAGAACAGCCCTGGCTCGCCTGCCGACGCCAGCTGGCTCCAGAGCGAGGCCACGGCCAACACGGCAGCTACCACCGCGTGCAAAACAGGAACGCATGTGAGACGTGAAGAGGTCATCCGACCTTGATCTTCGGGGGCTTGGGGCCATCCTTGCCGCCGTCCTTCTGCTTCGCGGAGGGAGCGAGCACGGGTGGGAATCCATTGAGCCGTCTCCAGATCTCGTAGCCGAGTGGCACCCGGTTCAGAAACACCCAGCCGATCGCCTGATTGCCCTGCCGCAGGAATTGCGTGTCGGGCCAAGGATCACCGGCCAGCCGCTGTTCCGGCTCTACGAGCACTCGAAATTTCCCACCACCGCTGCTTGCGGCATCGACCTGGCGGATCCGGCCGCCAAATGTGCCGATGGCCAGTTCCGGCCAGCCGGAGAACTGCACGGCCGGCCAGCCCTCGAACTGCAGCCGCACATGCGGCATGTGTCCGGTGCGTTCGGCATAGGCGAGCACCAGCGGCGCGTCGATGCCATCGAGCAGGAGTTCGACCACCCGATCGTTCGTGTCGGGCACAATGATGCACAGGTCTTCGCCTTCCTTGACGTACTGGCCGCCCTGGCCGACATCGGTCGAAATGCGAAAGACGACCCCGTCGCACGGCGCCAGGACAATCCGCGCCTTGAACCGCTCGATGCGGTTGTCGATTTCCTGAATCTCCCGCTCGATGGAAAAGAGATTCTGCTCGCTCTTCCGCAGATTGCTGCGGGTGACGGCGACTGATGACAGGCCTGTTGCGTCGGCCTGCAGCAGGAGTGCGTCCTGGGTGAGCAGTGCCGCCCTGGACCGTTGGATTTCAGCGAGCGCCTTGTCAGTGTCTGTGACGGCGCGGTCGGCCCTCATTCGCGCCTCGTCCCGAGACAGCCTGCTTTCGAGGCCGCCAAACTGTGGGTTGTTGAACAGTTCTTCGAACATCTTGAAACGGTTTACTTCGAAGCTCTGCGCAAACCTCGCGTTCGCCTCGGCCTGCTCCGCGACCTCGATCGCCTTGCGTGCCGCCTGACGGTTCGCCTCAGCCGCCTGGACCGATGCTTCCCGGGCGGATTCCTGGGCCTTCGAAGCGGCCGTCAGCTCCGCGACCTCGAGCCGGGCGGCCACGAGCCGCTCGGCGAGGAATCCCCGCTGGGCCTCCAACCTTGCGGCCAGTTCAGGGTCGTTGTCTTCGATATCGACTACCGGATCGTGCATCTTCACGCGGGTTCCCTCGACGACGTGCCAGCGGCGGATCTGGCCCGATACTCGCGCAGTGATCACCTGCATCCGCTCGACGGGGGCATAGGCAATGACCATGCCCTGGCCCTGCACGGTTTGCTGCCAGGGCACGAGGGCCAGGGCAAAAGGGGCGGAGAGGAAAGCCAGAAAGAGCAGCCGGGCGAGGACGCGGACGGTTCGCGGCGTGGCAGCGCCGGCGAGTGCCGATCGCCGCGGCCTGGGACCGATCGGGCTGTTCTTCGTGCGGCTCATGTCCACTCCACGACTTGGTCGCAGCGTTGCTTGATATCGTCACGTATCGTGACGATGACGAGGGTCCACGGCGCGCTGCGGTCGAGAATCGAATCGACCAATTGCGGGCAGTCGTGGATGTCGAGACCGTCGAGTAGGCCGTCAATCAGGAGCAGCCGCGGTTTGCTAGCCAGCGCCCTGGCGATCGAGAGCCGCGAAATCTCGTTGGAGGAGAGCGGCAGACCGTCGGAGGCCAGCGGCGTGGCCACGCCCTGCGGCAGCCGCGCCACACGGTCCGACAAACCGACCATTCCCAGTGCACGACGAATGTCGGCCGATGACAATTCGTCGCGGCCAACCCGCACGTTTTCCGCGACCGTGTCGGCAAAGGTCTCGGCCTGGCCCACGTAGGCCACCAGGAGCCTCGTGGCGGCGCGGTCGAGCGAGCGGGCGTCGATCCCGTCGAATTCGAGCAGCCCCTCCCGGGGCACCCGAAGCAGTCCGAGCGATTCAAGCAGGAAGGTTTTGCCGCTTCCCGCAGGACCGTGGACCGCGACCCGCTCGCCGGGGCCGATATCCAGTCGTTGGGGCGAGTGTCCGTCGCGGATCACCTCCGCCACCACGGCCATGGGCCCGGAGTGCGGAGGCAGCATCTCTCCGCCGGTGGGTTCGATGGGCAACTGGTCGAGCACGCCAAGTTTATCGAGCGAAGCCTGCAGGTCGTAGAAGATCTCGATGTATTTGCCGATCTTCGACAAGGCCGTCAGGACCAGGGTGACGATCAGCTCACCGGCCACGAGTTGCCCGAGCGTGAGTTGGCGGTTGATGACCAGCCAGCCGCCCAAGCCCAAGACAACGGTGCTCCCCACGGCCTCGAGCAAGAGCGCGAAGAGCGTCTGTCTCCAGACCACGCGGAAGTGCCGTTTGCGGGCGGTGATGTAGGCATCAGCCAGACTGTCGGCACGGTCGAGGGCGAGCTCGCCGCCGCGGCCAAAACGAAACGTGTGCGGGCACTTGGCGATCTCCTCCAGCCAGGCGGCCATGTCGAACTTCGCGTAGCTCTCGTCGATGCTCGTTCGCACACCCCCCCCTCTGTGCCAATGATAGGTGAGACACCTGCCTTTCCCCTATTAGAGTAGAGGGCCAGGAGGACAGGCGATGGAGAACCAGAGGATG
>Ga0214919_10005740_pt1 | contig 17412 bp, 14 predicted proteins | sample LL1503_MetaG_FD_177994 | JGI IMG/M metagenome (GOLD analysis project Ga0214919, IMG submission 177994) | Freshwater microbial communities from Lake Lanier, Atlanta, Georgia, United States - LL-1503 | ecosystem: Environmental > Aquatic > Freshwater > Lake | place: USA: Georgia | collected...
CTTGGTACCCTAAAGTTCATGTCTACAGGCAAAGTGAGCTTCACAATTGGTCGCCTTTTGTGAATTTTCTGAAAAAATGGCTTCGACAATCATCTGCTTGAGCTCATTGACTTAATGCAAACTTGAAAAGTCTTTCTAAAATAACGACATGACCCAAAATTTTCAAAGTTTTGCTCAATACGCCCAAGCGTCAACAGCATTTTTAACACAGCTGCAAACCCCTGATTGGAACGAGCGCCTCCAATCGGCTGAAAATTTGCTATGCACTGCACTAGAAAAAGGCCTGCCTGTTTTGGTCTGCGGTAATGGTGGATCGGCTGCAGATGCCATTCACATTGCCGGAGAGCTTGTAGGTCGATTTTTGGTGAACCGGCAACCGCTTAATGTAATTGCATTGAACACTGATGTTGCTGTGCTAACGGCAGTAGGCAACGATCTGGGCTACGAGAGAATTTTTTCAAGACAAGTTGGGGCCTACGGCAAACAAGGCGGAGTCTTTTGGGGGCTGAGTACCAGTGGTAATTCTCCCAATGTACTAGCTGGCGCTCAGGCTGCCAAAAATCTTGGCATGTCCGTCTTGGCAATGACCGGTGATGGGGGGGGGCAATTGGCACAATATGCAGATGTATTGATCAACATGCCTAGTAACTTCACACCCTTGATTCAACAAGGCCATCAGGTTGCTTATCATTATTTATGTGCAGCCATAGAAAAGCGCGTGGGTTCGCCAGAGGATCAACATGCTTGACGTGTTTGAACGGATTGTTCAAAAAAGAAAGGCAGCGCAAATTGTTTGCGTGGGGGATGTCATGCTCGACAGATATGTGCATGGTCAAGCGCATCGTATATCGCCGGAAGCGCCCATACCTATCTTAAATTATTCACATTCGCGCTATAACCCAGGCGGCGCCGCTAATGTGGCAGCAAACTTGTCAGCACTTGGGGCACGAGTTAGCTTATTTGGTCGCATTGGTACAGACCAAGCGGCAAGTGACTTGCAAACAGCATTGTCTCAATTTCAAACAGTCAGCACCCATTGGCTTCATGACGACCGCATACCCACCACTGAAAAAACTCGCTTCGTAGTGGGAGGGCAGCAGCTACTAAGGATGGATCACGAGCTTAAGAGCCCTGTTTCTGTTCAACAAGCAAACGACTTCTTGCCCAAAGTAAAAACCACGCTTGAAGCGGCAGATGTGTTAATTCTTTCCGACTATGCCAAGGGCATGTTGCCTTTCGAGTTTTGCCAAGCCCTGATTGAATCAGCTATTGAAGTGGGTGTGCCTGTCATGGTTGACCCCAAGGGTACCGACTTTGGTAAATACAAAGGCGCCAGTTTGCTAACCCCCAACTTAGCTGAACTTCGCGCAGCTGTGGGTCAAGACGTGTCTGGCGACGCACAAGTGGTGGCCGCAGCAACTTCCCTCATGCGACAGTTTGACATTCAAGCCTTACTTGTAACTAGAAGTGCTGAAGGCATGACTCTGGTCAGTTCTGCCCACCCTGAAGGGTTGCACATTCACAGTACTGCACGCGATGTATCTGATGTATCTGGTGCTGGCGATACGGTAATTGCTGCCTTAGCGGTAGGCATCGCATGTGGTTTAACCCCAGCAGAAAGTGCAAACATTGCCAATATGGCTGCAGGTGTTTCTGTAGCAAGACATGGCACTGTTCAAGTGACCTTAGAAGAGGTAAAAAAAGAAATTGAAGCCAGTCTGAGCTTGCCGCAAACAGCATCAGTGTTATTCAGCAATACTCGCAGTTTGAACCAGCAAGTAAAACAGTGGCAATTGGAAGGCTTGTCTGTTGGCTTTACAAATGGTTGCTTTGACTTGTTACATGCTGGCCATTTGCACAGTTTGGCGAATGCAAAAAAACAATGCAACAAACTGGTGGTCGCGCTAAATTCAGATGAGTCTGTAAAAGCCCTCAAAGGGCCTCATAGGCCAGTACAAGATCAACATACCCGTGCCCAAGTTTTATGCGCTCTGCGAATGGTCGATGCAGTTGTGGTATTCAACGAAGACACCCCCGCAAAGCTTATTGAAATGCTACTTCCCAATGTGATGTTTAAAGGTGCGGACTACCGCAACAAAGAAGTAGCAGGCGCAAAAGCTGTATTGGATGCGGGTGGTAAAGTGGTTTTAATTGATTTGCTAGAGGGGCACAGTACAACAACTACTGTAAAAAAACTCAATAAGGGTCTATGAATCTCTCTAGTCAATTTGCGATTTATTACGCTGGAGATGCATACTCCACAGCCAACAAAATCATGGGGCGCCAAAGTGCTGGTAAAGCTTTCATGAAGGGTGTTGCCCGTAGTTATCCACAAGGAGAAGTGAGCGGACTTGGAACGTACCAAAATGGTAGCGTAGAAATGGCCAAGCAGTTGCAAGCCGATGGCTTTAAAGGACAACTCAAATGGGGCGTGGTGCCTGACTGGCGAGTAGCCGCTGAGGTGGGAACGCTTTACTACCCAGCCCCACCTGCCAAAGATATTGCAGCTGCACGCAATTTAACCAATGCGGCTAGTTTTAGCATGATGGGCGTCACGCATACCCTTTCTAGTACGGGCGCTATGGACCAAATTGCAGATTTAGTGTTGCCACCTTTTTGTCCATGGGATGCACTTATTTGCACATCGCAAGCTGCCAAAACATTGGTCTCAAACCTTCAGTCAGAAATGAGAGAGTATTGGCGTTCTACAGTGGGCGCTACTCAATTCGTAGATGTTCAATTACCAGTCATACCCTTGGGGGTTGATGTGCCTGGTTTTGAGCAAGCGCCTCACAATAAAGCAGAAGCCAGAAAAGCCTTGAACTTGCAAAGCAGCGAAGTGACTTTTTTATTTGCAGGGCGACTCTCCTTCCACGCAAAGGCTAACCCAGCGCCGGTATATCAGGCGCTAGAAAAAATTGCCAAAGAAACACCTATTGTGTGTATTGAGGCTGGCGTATTTCCTAATGAAGGTATCAAACAAGGCTACGTGGCTGCACAAAAAGCTTTGGCTCCTTCCGTACGCTTTATTTGGGTAGATGGCAACCAAGCCTTGCAATACCAACAAGCGTGGCAGGCTGCCGATGTGTTTGTGTCCTTGTCAGACAACATTCAAGAAACATTTGGTCTGACACCCGTCGAAGCCATGGCTGCGGGATTGCCTGTCGTAGTTTCAGATTGGAACGGATACAAGGACACTGTACGAGATGGGTTAGATGGTTTTAGGGTTCCGACCATTTTGCCGCCATCTCCAAGCGGCGCCGATTTGGCTTTGCGTTTGGCTATGGGCCTAGATACTTACGATTTTTACATCGGCCGAACCAGCCTAGCAACAGTGGTAGATCCTGAAGTTTTAACTCAAGTATTGAGGCAATTGGCGACTCAGCCAGCTTTGAGAGCGCAGATGGGCAGTGCCGGCCAAGAACGCGCTAAGCAGGTCTTTGACTGGCCCTTGATCATTGCCCGTTATTCCGAATTGGCTATGGAGCTAAAAGAGGTCAGGCAAAAAAATCTAGCTCTGCAAATATCTAAATCATGGCCACAGCGCGTTGATCCGTTTCACAGGTTTTCACATTTCTCTAGTAGCACATTGTCTGGAAATTGGCTGGTACGCGCTCGATCCGGTGCTCAAACGCAACTTCAAACCTTGCTCTTGCTGAACATGACCAACTACGCACTGCACAATGAATTGCTAAAATCTGAGAGCCTTCAAGTCTTGCTGCATGAGGTTCTGACGAACGGGGCACAACCTGTCAATAAACTTCTTACCAAAACACAACTGGCTACTCCCATGGGCGTGCGAGCTCTACTGTGGCTGTGGAAGTTTGATGTGATTCAGGTAGAGTCAAAGTAAATGAACATTCTTTTTATTCACCAAAACTTTCCTGGACAGTTTAAGTTTTTAGCACCAGCCCTTGTCCAGCAAGGCCACCGAGTGGTGGCCATGACTCTGCAAAAAGCAGAATCCAAAACATGGCAAGGTGTGCAACTGGTGCCTTACTCCACGGTTAGAGGAACTACGGCGAACATTCATCCCTGGGTTACAGATTTTGAAACCAAAATTATTCGTGCAGAAGCCTGTTTCAGAACTGCCTTGAAAATGAAGGCGCAAGGCTTTTATCCTGATGTGATCGTGGCACATCATGGTTGGGGTGAGAGTTTATTTTTGAAAGATGTTTGGCCTAAAGCAAAACTTGGCCTTTACTGCGAATTTTTTTACCACCCCCAAGGTGCAGATGTGGGTTTTGACCCAGAGTTTCCTGCTACTGATGAAGGTGAAGTTTGTAGGCTTCGCCTGAAAAACTTGAACAATCTGCTTCACTTTGAGGTTGCAGATGCAGGGATTTCACCTACCCACTGGCAAGCTAGTACGTTTCCAGAAGCATTTAGAAAAAAAATCACAGTGATTCACGATGGCATTGACACACAAGCGATTGCACCCAACTCTACTTTTTCTTTAACTTTAAAGAGAAGTGATGGAAAAGATTTACAGCTTAGCAAAAACGATGAAATCATTACTTTTGTAAATAGGAATTTAGAGCCCTACAGGGGATATCACAGCTTCATGCGCGCACTGCCCGAATTGTTAAAGCAACGGCCCAATGCCTGTGTGTTGATGGTTGGCGCAGACGACGTAAGCTATGGTGCAAGGCCACACAAAGAAAAATATGGTGCAGACAAGTGGAAGGATGTTTTCATACAAGAGGTGCGCCCATCAATCAGTGATGCAGATTGGTCTAGAGTGCATTTTTTAGGGCATGTGCCCTACCAATACTTTATTCCCTTACTGCAACTTTCATCTGTGCATGTTTATCTTACCTATCCTTTTGTATTGAGTTGGAGTTTGCTAGAAGCTATGAGCGCTGGCTGTGCCATCGTTGCAAGCGATACCCAACCTTTGCATGAAGCAATTAAGCACAATGAAACTGGCGTTTTGGTTAACTTTTTTAGCCCTAAAGAAATAGCTCAGAGCATTTGTAAACTACTTGACTCTTCGCTGGAAAGAGATAGGTTGGGTGCCAATGCGCGCGATTTTGCCATTGAACACTATGACCTGCAGAAAGTTTGCTTGCCAAGACAGTTGGAATGGGTAGAGCAATTATTTGTTTGATCATTGGCACGTTTTTTCGGTTGTAATTTGAAATGCGATGTCGAGTATTTTTTCATGGTGGCCTAAGTTCTGGGCCACGCAAAGACGAGGGGAAACTGAGGTGTGCACAGGCCAAGACCATCCACGGCAAAGACACACGCGCTGACAGGCAAGTACACCGCCTAGCCATGAAGCGCCTGAGGCTATACGCCCAGGTCTTGGGTGTCCCGTTCAGGTCTGACGCGGGCGACAAGAGGCTCTGACATCGTATGTAGGGGGTCTTTTGAGCACCCTCTGGAATTAGTGGCACAGCACCTCATGCTCCAAGTGCGTACCTGCCCCATAAATAATTCTTGACCAAGTCCCAATATGGGACTATATTTGCATTTTATGAGAATCGTATCGCTTCAAACTTTGAGAACCTACTGGATCAAAAATCCAGATACTGAGCAGGCATTGCTTGCTTGGTACGACGAGGTGTTGTCCGAAAACTGGAACCAACCAGCAGACATCAAAGAGCGGTATGCCAGTGCCAGTATTCTCAAAAAAAGACGAGTTGTTTTTAACATCAAAGGCAACAAGTACAGGCTAATTGTTGCAGTGGCGTACAAAATTGGAGTGGTTTACATCAAGTTCATTGGTACGCACAAAGAATATGACGCAGTTGATGCGAAAACCGTGGAAATGTAAGAAGGAGTCATCATGAATATCAAACCTATTCGCACAGCTAAAGACCACAAGGCCGCTTTGGCCGAGATCTCCAAATTGATGGAGACAGATCCAGATATCGGTACACCCAAAGGTGACCGCTTGGATGTGCTCGTGACATTGGTTCAAGCCTATGAGGCAAAACACTTTCCAATGGCGCTGCCTGACCCTGTTGAGGCCATCAAGTTCCGCATGGAGCAGCAAGGCCTTAAACCCAAAGACTTAGAGCCAATGATCGGTAAAAGCAATCGAGTCTACGAGGTGCTTACACGTAAGCGTTCTCTGACCATTGGGATGATCCGTAAGCTCCACAGCGGCCTTGGCATACCGGCTCAGAGCTTGATACAGGAAGCCGCACACACTTGATGCCGTTTGAGGCGCTCTGGAGACCGTTAAACGGCGTTTTACGTTGGAGTCCAAGGGTGGGGTGCTAGTTGAAAAATAATCGCCCGTATTGTGCGAAGCATGACGGTAATCCTCCCCTTTTGCAAGGGAGTCAGAAGTAGAAATGTTATGCAGCCATGGCCAGTTTCTGCTTCGGTTCAACAAAAATTGCGAGAAGCAATTGAACAGTACTTGGATATGGACGAATTCAATGCACAACTCAAGTTGGAACAACAAGATGCAATTGAAATTGAGGCTTATCGTAAAGTTTTGATGGAGACCATCACCCCCATCAAGAAAGACGATCCAGAAGAGCCACCCCTACCCACCCCAAGCATTTGACGAAAGGAGTCCCGTAATGGCTACGCATACTAATCCGCTCAAACAATCCCGTGCAGAAATCCGTCGCCGTATATGCGCCATGCCGGTCAGCCGGCAGCAGGTGCGTCTTATGCAAAAGGTGATCGGTGAGCTACGCCGTGAAAATGCGCTTCTCACTTACCTGTTAACTATTCGGTAGATGTCATGTGTGATAACTCCAATGACATTAATAGTTGTTAATGTGGAATCGACCCTAACCACTGGTGGTGGAAAGATCGTTTGCCGCAGGTGTAACGCCATGTCCAAGCGCACCAGACTTCAATGCGGTGGGCCTGCCATGAAGGGTAAGACTAAGTGCAGGACTCATGGCGGACGTAGTACTGGGCCAATCACAAAGCATGGGAAACTGAGGTGTGCACAAGCCAAGACCATCCACGGCAAAGACACACGCGCTGGCAGGCAAGTGCACCGTCTAGCCATGAAGCGCCTGAAGCTATACGCCCAGATCTTGGGTGTCCCATTCAGGTCTGACGCGGGCGACAAGAGGCTCTGACATCGTATGTAGGGGGTCTTTTGAGCACCCTCTGGAATTAGTGGCACAGCACCTCTTGAACCACTCAAACTAACCCTATTGACAGTGAACGCAAGTTGCGTATACTTCCGCCATGAAAGCATTATTCGTTGAGTTGCCAGCTTTTGAGAGAAACAGGTCTGCCTACCTAACGGATGAGGCGTTCCGTGGTCTACAAAACGCGATGCTCAAAGATCCCGAGGCTGGAGATGTAATTACTGGCACGGGTGGTCTGAGAAAGGTTCGCCACGGTGATGCCACTCGCGGTAAAGGTAAGCGCGGTGGACTTAGGATCATCTATTACTGGTGGGAGCCTAAGAGGCAGTTTTGGCTTTTCACGCTTTATGACAAAGATGAGTTGGACGACTTATCACCGAAAGAAAAAGCCGTATTGAAAACACTCTTAAAGCAAGAGTTGGAGGAAAGAAAATGACCAAACGTAATTTATTCGCTGAGATGACGGAAGGCTTTGATGCCTTGGCTGCTGCGCGTAAGGGCAAGAAGACATTGCGCACCACAGAGGTGGAGCTAAAGCCTGCGTTGGAGGTAAGTGCAGACGAGCTACGCGCGATCCGCGAAAAGCTCAATCTGTCTCGTCCTGTGTTTGCCAGCTACCTCAGAACCAATCCACGTACGCTTGAAAACTGGGAGCAAGGCCGCGCTAAGCCCAACGCACAAGCAGCCCTGTTAATTCATCTGGTGTCACGTTACCCAGATACTGTTAGCCGTCTGTCTGCGGTTTAAACCTCCGCCTTTTATCCCTTTGAAGACCTCGCGCTGAGCTTTAAACGGGCTTTTCTTATGAGTCCAAGGTTGGGGTGCCAGTTGAAAAATAATCGCCCGTTTTGTGCGAAGCATGACAGCTTGAATGTGACTGCCACTATGACAGCAATAGTAGGTGCTTGTGCATAAGTGGGTGAGTAGAGGGAGTACGAGAAGTCGATGATAGTTGTTTGTTTCTGCCACCGACTTTGGCGTTGTCATGAAGTGCTTGGTGAGTGAAAGCCTAAACAGGTTAGGGTTTGCTGTTGTTAGGTGGATCAAAGTTCAGTGGTATTCCAAGAATGGACATCAGTTCGCTTGGGTTAATTTGAATGATATTTTGTAGCGCAGTACGTATCACTGGCTGATCCAGTAAGTCCTTTGTTGAGCATAAAACATCTACAACTTTGCGTGAAATCTCATAGCGTTTGAACTTGGGGATGCTCTCAGCCATCGTTAGCCCATAGCTTTGACCAACGCATTTGAAGTGGCTTTGCTTCAATGCTGCCAAGTCGCTCTTATAGCCAACCAGTGCTGACCCCATCATCCTGCCGTTTCTAAGGGGTAAGACAACTACGTGCATATGTGGCGCTCCTTCATCCAAGTGAACAACTGCGCTAATGATCGGGCAGCCTAAGTAGTCCTCAAGCCATTCAACGACCTCTGGGAAATAGCCATTGATATCGACAGTTGTATTGGCTCGGAGTGAAATTAAATACTCCAAGGCTAAGACACCATTGCGTCGTAATTTCTTACCCGTAGCGGAAACGATGGTTGCAGCTACTTCGGAAACCATGCTGCTTGGTTCAGAGCCGCCGATCAAGGCCTGGTTCAACTTACATCTTGTGGGATCTATGTGTCTATTTTCGCCAAGCTCACGTGGAATCTGGCGCAAGTTGTGTTTCAAACAGTTTTTGAGAATGTCGAGAGATTTAAGTTTTTTGACGGAAAGCAATTGAGATTCGGCCATGATTAGCTCCTGTTATTTGGAGCCTCAATTGCAAAACCTAGGAGTTGGTTTCACTCCCCCCGGAAAGTCGCCATTTTTCAGTTTCGGTGGAATTATTTAACCATTCATGCTTTCGTATCGACCAATATTCCTCAAGGTGCTTGTGGATGTGTCCGATGCCCTCTAATGCAAGAATGTGTAATGCAAAGGTCATGAACGCGGAGTCGTATTCTTTCTTGTTATTTAGTGTTGGCTCATGATCTAGACAAACCATCCAAGCGCGACATATTGCTGATATTAAGATTACCCTTGCAGGTTCTTGGTCATATCGTCCCATTGAAGTTTGATGGGACGGCAAGGGTTTTTTTATCAGCTTGTCTTTGTGACTTCTATACCTGCGGATTTTGTTTTCACGGAAAAGTTGAATGCCATTCCATATGATTTCCAACGCTTGAGTCCGCAACCGTTCGCCAGCGTTAAAACCCGACTGGTGGATGTGCTGTTTTAACTCTTCATGGGATATTGGCATCCCATCATTTAACCGCAAGACCCCCACCCCTTGTCAAATCCTGCCCATCGTAGACCCACCCCGGGGGCACACGCCATATTCGGTACTTGTCTTATGGCTCAGGTATGCAGACTATTTTGCTCAAATGAGCAGGATGATTAAACGTTTAAAGATGCGCAGTGGCAACGTTTCCACTCACTTCCGAACTCTCAGCACATACCGACTTACCTTGCCACTTTGTTCTGATAGCGAATGGCTTGGTCTAACGCCTCTCGTGTGATTTGCTGGCTTCACCACAGTATTTTGCTATTTGGGATCGAAGTTATCTAATTCGACTCCATCAACTGAAAAAGCATTTGAGAGTTTAGGTCTTCAACTTCAAACTGATCTTGATTCATCAATAAGCCATTCCCTTTTAAATTCGGCGAATTAATTTTCAATGTTTCCAGAAATTTCTCAAATATAAATAAAAACTACTTTATCGAGTTATTTCTATAAAATTTTAAATATCATTTATTCTTGATATATTTCAATCAAAGCCGTTTCTAAATTTTTTATATTTTTCGCAATATCAAATAATTTTGAATCACTTATAGAATTTCGTAACTTTTCTTTCAAAATTTTTAATTTTTCTTTATCAGTCAACAATTGACATATGATATTTTCATATTCTTCGAATGTATCTGCTATTAATTCATCGAATCCTATTGCGTGTAATGCGCTCGATGCCATTCTTCCAACTTGAGATTTTCCTTTGATTGTTATTAATGGAAGCCCTGCAAATAATGCATCAACTGCAGTAGTACCAGCATTATAGGGATATGTGTCTAAGAATAAATCTGCGATTTTATAATCTGATAAATATCGTGAAATTCTTTCATATTCTTTATCCGAAGTTACGATTTCTCTTTTTAAAAATTTGATTCTATCGCTCATTATTCCTCGTTTTTTTGCTTCATTTCTTAAGTTTTCAACAGCTAATTCTCCCGGTAGTTGTAGCATCAAATAAGTAGTTGGGAATTTAGCCAATATACTCATCCAAATACTAAAAATCCTAGGTTGAATCTTTTGAATTCCATTTTGGCAAGTTAAAACAATTGAATCCGCGGGTAAGTTTAAATCTTCTTTTCTGATGCCCTCGGTATAAATTTTTCTCTTTGTATCATATGTATAAATACAATCAATGTATTTAATTTTTTCACTATAGTATTTCATAGATTCTTCAGGAATTGCGGTATTATCAGCAATAATATAGTCTATGAAATTTGATCCAGTGGAGCCAGGGAATCCAAATAAATTAATCTGCTTATTACAAATTCTTTTTGCGAATATAGTAGGACGGCTAGAACTAGTAAATCCGCCCAAGTCCAAAGCTATATCGATTTTTTCTCTCGATAAATTTATGATTTCCTCATCTGATTTATCATCACACTCATAAAAGTAATCTACTGCATTCTTTATCCTGAGATGCATCTCATCTTTGTTATTGTTATTGTTATTATAAGAGAATAAATGTAATTCGAATATATTCCTGTCCATTCTCTCAATTATTTCAACCAGCCATATTGTTACAGGATGGAAATATATATCTGGCGAATAAAGTCCAATAATAATTTTTTTATTTTTTATTTTTTCATTATTTTTGTTAAATATTAAATTATTTGAAAAATATAAATATTTTTCATTCCATAGTCTTGCACATAATAAATGCACATCCTCTTTATGCGTTAATGTAAGCAAGGTAAAAGGGTTAGAAACCTTTTCGCCCTTTATTATTTTATTTTCCAATTCAATAATATCTTTTTCTAACTCAAACCAATCTGCATTCATTAATTTTGAATGAATTAAAATATCATCTATATATTGATAATCCGGTTTAATTTCTTTTAATTTCTTTAAATTACTTATTGCTTGGTCATATTCATTCAATTCAATATTAACTTGCGCAAGATTGAAGTAATTTTCATGTAAACTCTCATCAAGTCTTATTGCCATTTCAAAACATTTTTTAGCCTCTTTTGTTTTTTTTAATTTTCTAAAACAATTTCCTAAGTTTGCATAAGCTTTTTTTTCTTTTATATTTATTCTTAGTACTCTCTCATAGCATTTTATTGATTCAATGATTTTATTTAATTCATAATAAACAATCCCTAACCCTATGAGTAGATTTATGTTATTTTGATCGACTATCAATCCATCATTGTATGTTTTCAAGGCCTCTTCATATCTTTTTATCTTATATAAAGCTACCGCTTTATTATTGATTGCATCAATATATTTAGGATCTAATTCCAACGCCTCATTATATAAATCTATTGATCTTATATAATTTTCCTTAGTTCTATATAAATTTGCTAAATTAAATAATAATTCTTTATTTTTAACATATTTTATTCCATCTTCATAACATTGAAGAGCTAATTCCTCTTTACCTAATTTCTGTAAACAATCAGCTTTGTTATGAAAAACTGAATATATATATATTTTATTATTAATTAATTTATCGCATATTTTAATTGCTCCTAAGTAATCACCTCTTTTATTTTTAATATTTGCCAAATTCAGTAATACTTCTTTTTCATAGATATTACTGCCGACTACTTTATTTAAAATATCTTCTGCTTCTTTCAGTTGATTATTTTTAAAATATTCTATTCCTTTTTTAATTTCTTTTACAATTTGTTCTTTTCTCATCTTAAATACGATCATTTAATTTTGACGAAAAAAAACCTCCGCTTTGAAGTGGAGGTTTTTCCGGTAGCTATTTATTAGCTATATACGTAACTAGTAGTGATACTCACATCATCTGAAGCAGAGGTTAAAGTACCAATTAGCGTTAGCTCTGCAGCAAGTACTCCTGCTGTGCCATCGCCAACGTATGCATAAACATAGGTTGTTAAACCAGTGATAGTCTTTAGTACCAATACATTCTTAGCACCCGATGTACTTGAAAGATCAACAGCATCTAATTGACCTGTATCAGCCAAAGCAGTCACAAGATGCGCAACTGTATCAATAGTAAGTGATTGTGCATCTGCAACTTCTGCAACATAAAGTCTATTGCTTGCAACTGAAATTGCATTAGCAGTTTCGTCTCGCAAAGCACCTGTAGATGCAAGAGTAATAGTAGTACTTGAGACTCCATTAGCTAAAGATCCGCTTGTCATCAAAGCAGCAACATTAAGAATATCAGTTCCCAATACATAGTCTGAAACTGTATCAGAACCATTAGTTGTAGCCGTGCCGAAAATAATCGTATCAGCTCCATCACCAAGTGTTATCGCATCGTTACCAGCTCCACCAGTGATTGTGTCAGCACCACTTCCACCACTGATTGTGTCAGCACCAGAACCTCCGACAATGCTATCAGCGTCAATTCCGCCGGTAATGCTATCGTTTCCTGAACCGCCATCAATTGTGTTGGCACCTGCGCCACCACTAATCGTATCAGCTCCGCCACCAGCAATGATCGAATCTGCTCCAGAACCACCAGAGATGCTGAAGTTGATGTCACCATCCGCGACTGTGGCAGTTGCAGTTGAACCTGCAGCCAAACCAATCTTATAGTCAGCAGAAGTGATCAAGTTATCGTTGTTGAAGTTAATCACCAACTGGCTTGTTTCTACGTTGTATTGGTACTCGCCACGCTTGCCTGACAATCCGTCCTGAATAGTTGACAAAGTAGCTGCGCCTGTACCCAAACGAACTGCATTGATATCCAAAGCTGCAGATAGTGCACTGTATTCAAGTGTTACTTGCAGTTTATCTGCAGCCGAGGTCCAGTCAGTGATTGTGTCTACAGATGTGCCACCAGACTGGGACACGTTTGCATAGACAAACACATCGTTACCAGCACCACCGGTCAAATTATCAGCACCCAGTCCACCAGTGATTGTGTCGGCACCAGATCCAGTAGAAATAGTGTCAGCCAATGTACCGCCTGTAATGGAATCGTCACCACCGCCAGATGTGATGTTGAAATAACCATTTGTTTCTGCAGACCCATCAAACTTCAAGAAGCCAGTCAAAGATCCACCGCTTACTGTCATCGTTGCACCAGATGCCACTGTAGCTGAAGCAGTTTTGATGTTGTAGTCATCGGCCAAGCCAGCAGATGAAGTAAACGCAATCGTCTCAAAGCCAGTAATGTTTGAGTCAATAGTCGTTACACCAGAAGCAGCTGGTGTGGACAATGTAAGTGTCAAAGTATCTGTACCGCTACCACCTTCAAGCGTTACATACGCGCTATCCAAAGCTGCAACATCGAGCTTAACATTATCGTTACCCGCGCCTAATGTAATATCGTTTGCCGCATTTGAAGCTGTTGAACTTGCATCTAAAACAAATGAGTATCCACTTGTAACAGCGCTTGCATTAAATGTAAGAACAGCTGTTGTTAACATCGCGGATGCATCTATCGTCATCGTCGCATTTCCATTTGCAGCCATAACAGCATCCGTGAAAGTTACAGTGTGTGCATCGTCAGATGTAAAAGCGATTGTTTCAATGCTGCTGATTCCTAACAAATCAGATGCAGCAATTGTTCCAGTTACGCCAATTGATAATTTGTCATTACCTGCACCACCTGAAACTGTCTCAACACCGCCTGAAAGGCTAGTGAAATGTGACAAGGTACCAACCAGGAATGTGTCGTTACCAGATCCGCCGGAGAGGTTATCACTTCCAGCACCACCAACAATAGAAGCATCATTACCATCGCCAGCATCTATCACGTCATTACCGTCACCGCCATCAATGCTATCTGCATCATCACCACCAGAAATGGTGTCATTTCCAGCACCGCCAGTTAAACTGTCCGAGCCAGATCCACCAGTAATTGAGTCAGCGCCAGAGCCACCGGCCAAAGTGTCAGCGTCAGCACCACCGGTGATCACAAATTTACCATTTGTTTCAAGTGATCCATCAAAGCGCAGAGTACTAGTAAGGCTATCGCCATTAACGGTCATAGTTGCACCCGAGGCAACATTGGTGTCACGTGTAACAACATAGTAATTGTCACCGTTTGTGAAGTTAACCACTTCAAATGAAGTGATATCAGCATCCATTGTCACTGCAGAGTTCGTTGTTTGCAGTGAAATTGTCAATGTGTCCGTTCCAGCACCACCACTCAAAGAAGTGAAGTCGTTATCCAATGCATCAGCATCCAAGATAACACGATCTGCTCCAGAGCCCAGTGCAATGGTTCCACCGCCTGAGTAAGTGGTTGTGTCTGCATCAATGATGATGATATTGGTGCTTGACAATGTGGAAGCTGAAACACTAATAGTTCCAGTTGTTACTGTGTCAGCATCAATCGTCAATGTTGTATTACCATTTGATGTCATGACTGCGTCTGTCAATGTGACGCTCAAAGCATTGTCGGTTTCAAGATATTCAATTTTCTCGATACCAACCAAGCCAGCAAGGCTGGCCGCAGCTAACGTTACATCTCCACCAGTTGCAGAGAACTGCAAGACGTCAAGTGCTCCAGCACCGCCATCAACAGTTTCAACAGATCCTACTGACGAAACAAAGTCAGCCTGGGCTGCAACAATGAATGTGTCGTTTCCATCACCGCCGCTCAGGTTATCCATACCAGAGCCACCAGTGATTGTGTCAACGCCATCGCCACCCAAAATTGTGTCGTTGCCGTCTTCACCTAAAAGTGCGTCATTACCAGCACCACCGCTTACGTAGTCATTACCAGCACCGGCAGTAATGCTATCAACACCAGCGTTACCAATAAGACTATCAGCTCCTGTTCCGCCGATAAGCGTGTCGTTTCCAGAACCACCAGTGATAGTGTCTGCCAAGTTATTAGCGGCAGCACCCATGATAAAAGCGCCTGTCATTGCGCTTGCATCAACTGTTTTTAAGATAGCTGCACTGATACTAGCAATTGTCAGCGATTTGCTGCCAGTCAATGTCAAACTTGTTGCGTCTGCCGCACTCAAAGCAGTCACGTAGTTAGCCGCGCCAGTTGAAGCAATGGATAATGTTTCTTCGTTATCAACAGTGATGCTTAAGGTCAATGCATCGGTTGTCGCCGCCATACCAACACCGGTTTCTGCCGATGCACTGCCCAATGTAATGGCCAAGGAGTCAGCAGTTGTATCAGTTGCACGACTAGCGGAAACAGTAGCAGCTACAGAGTCATCGTATGAATCACTGCCATCAGTATAACTTAAACCAGAAATTGTCAGATCTGAGACAGAGCTGCTTAGCTTGGTAAAGCTAACTGACACAGCAGTATCAGTGTCGTCAGATGTAGAGCCAGTCAATGCAAGTGTTGACAAGCCCACTTTTGTGATACCTGAAACGAGGGATACGTCTTGCGTGCGATCCGCAAAAGTTGTGTTGATTGTGCTTGTATTGCTAATGTTCAGAGTCTCGGCACCAGTGATCAATGCGCCTTCAGCAGCAGTGTCGATGTATGAATCAGCTGTTGTGATTACAGTATCTACACCAGCACCCAATGCTGTTGTGCCACCGGTAGTTTTACCAACACCAATTGTGATGCTGTCATTTCCTTGGCCACCCACAATAGCAGCTGTCGCAACAGCAGTCGTTGCAGTCAAGCCAGCTGCAGTCAAACCAGAAGCGTCAACAGATGTAACTGCTGAATCAAGAGTACCTATAGAAACGTTGGTAGTTGTTGCGCCAGCAATAGTTACTGTTGCACCAGTAGACTTGAAGCCTGAGATGCTAGATGCAGTCAAACCCTTTGCTGCATTGATGGTCAATGCTGTTACTGTGCTTCCGCTCGCCAAACCAACAGCACCAACAGTATTTGCCGCACCAGTTGAATTGATGGTTGCAGATGTCCACTTAGCATCTGAGTCTGACACAGTGATTGCGGCAGTACCTTTTGTACCATCTTGCAAGTTCAATGTGAATGCGTCAGTTACAGATGTCGCACCAACGTCAATTGTTGTTGTTCCAATGGTTGAGCTGCCATCACCGATCACAGTCACGTCAGCAGAGCCGATGTTTGTGAAAGTCACACCAACTGTTGAGCGGTCATTTACAAAATTTGTTGCGCCAACAAAACGGTCTGCATTAACTGTCAAAACTTCATCGGCGGACAAGTTTCTAATCTTGATATTTTCAACGCCAGAAACTGAAGCCGCGGCCAAAGTTTGAGCGGTAGATGCAGAAACATCACCCTCAACTGTTACGGAAAATGTGTCATCGCCAGCCCCACCGGTAATGGAGTCGCCAGCAGTAAATGTTGACTGCGAAGTTGTTGTGAAATTAACACTGGCACTGAAAGTATCGTTTCCTGCTCCACCAATTGAGTTGTCAGAACTCGTAGTGAGCGTGAAAGTCTGGCCAGCAACAGTTGGGTTCAGGATTGCAGCTTTAGCAGTGTCAACAGAAGAAGCTGCCGAAGTTACACCTGCCAAGATAGTTGATGAACCAACAGCCAGGTTTTGCAAACCGTAGTACTCAGCAACAGCAACTTTGTTAACGAACAAAGCTTTGGAAGCAACACCAGCAGCATCAGAGCCAGAGTAGCTGTTGACAGCATCAATCATGCTGGCAATCACGCCGCCCTTGGTAGCGCCAGTGGCGTTCATTGCTTTCAACCAGAAAGCCAGGCCATCCGCATCAGCTGTGCGGCCCAAAACATTGATGTAGAACTTTTCAACGATTTCTTGATTGGTCAAGAATGAAGGGTAGTAGGCACGAGCAGGAGTTGAGTCAAACATTTCCTGAGCAACCGTAGAGATGGATTTACCACCTGCAAGAGCGCCGGCCCAGAAGCCGAGGCCTTCGCCGTCGGGAGCGCGTCCGAACAACGATACATACAGTTGAGAGACTTGTGTGCGCATTGCGCTCGTGATTGATGCAGCCATTGATAGCTCCTACTTTAATGAAATGAAATTGGTTTACACAAAACTACTGACTTTTAAGCAGTAATGTCGTGATTCTACCCACGGCAAAGTGGATTGGTGTGATGAAGATCACATTTTTGCAAGTTTTTTCGAAAACCTTATACAAAAAAACAACATTCACCATCCTCGCCAAATGCTTGATTCTAAAGAAAAATTTCTTTGTTTGAAGACGGCAAGGTTACTCGATTGGCGGTTACTCTGCAAGGCAATGTTCCATCGCCA
>Ga0214919_10005741_pt1 | contig 17411 bp, 11 predicted proteins | sample LL1503_MetaG_FD_177994 | JGI IMG/M metagenome (GOLD analysis project Ga0214919, IMG submission 177994) | Freshwater microbial communities from Lake Lanier, Atlanta, Georgia, United States - LL-1503 | ecosystem: Environmental > Aquatic > Freshwater > Lake | place: USA: Georgia | collected...
GCTGGTATTTAGATACTAGACGTTTTGGAACCGTACCTCATGCGGGATTTGGCTTAGGTTTTGAACGAATGATCCAGTTTGTAACCGGAATGACGAATATTAGAGACGTTATTGCGTTTGCTCGTACCCCTAAAAACTGCGAGTATTAATATAATTATCAGCGAGATATAGCGGGCAGTTTTTTTGTATTATAAGAATCCCTGCCTATATTTGCGACCCAATCGGAGAAATCCGATAGGGATGGATGAAAAATCCGATGGTGCGGTAGCTCAGTCGGTAGAGCAAAGGACTGAAAATCCTTGTGTCGCCGGTTCGATCCCGGCCCACACCACGTAAAGGCTTGATTATCAGTGAATAACGCTGAAAATCAAGCCTTTTTCTATTAAAATATATGCATATAGCTGCATTGTCCTGGCGACAAATAGGCGACAAAATAGAGGGTGCGATCTCGGCCCCTTTTCGAAACTATCAGTTTGCTTGTAAATACAATACTCTTTTCTGTAAACGGCATTTTTCTTATATTTAAATATAATAAATCAATTATATCTAACCCATATGAAAAACAGTATTTTTCTAGTTTTTATATTTCAATCGCTTTGTTTTCTGGGGATTTCTCAAAAATATAATCCCAACGAAAGAGGTAATTTTTTTGTTTCTAATTATGAAAGATCATTTTTAAACACCATTTCTGGAAATTGGGCCGTACTTCAAGATCAGCACGGTGTTATATATATTGGTAATTCAGCTGACGGAATTTTAACCTATGATGGACAAAAAGTCAGACATGTTTTAAATGAAAACAATATACCAGCAAAGGGGTTAGGAAGATCGATTATAATTGATTCTAAAAATTACATCTATGCAATTATTGGAGAAGAATTTGGATATATTGAAAAAAACAAATTAGGGGAAGATGTTTTTATTTCTTTATCAAAAAACCTTCCTCCTAATCAAGCCGTTAATTCCACTTTGTGGTCAGCGGGTATAATTAATGACACAGCAATATTTCAGTCAGAAAATGCAGTATTTATTTATAAGTTCAAAAAATTAATAAAAGTTCAAAAATTTCAAGATATACTTCATACTGTTAATATCAATAAAAATGGAGCGTTTTTGAGAATATGGGGTAAAGGATTATATAAATTTATAGATGGAGAATTTAAGTTATTACCATCAACCATTGAATTATTTACGCAGAACAGAATTGATGAACAATACGCCTTAAGTAATGGAGATAATCTATTAGTTTCAAGAAATATAGGGTTGTGGATTTTAAAAAAGGACGGCTCTCTAGTTAAGGCAAATTCTCCAAATGTAGATCAATTCGTTAAACAATATGAATCCTATCAGGGGGGTGAAAAATTAAAAAACAATATCATCCCCATTTCAACAAGTAAGAATGGTTTAATATTTATCGATGAAAAACTTCAAATAAAATCTGTTATTAATAACAATAATGGCTTAACGTCTATTGGAAGTAGCTCATTTATTCAAGATAGATCGGGAGATGTTTGGGGAAGCGGTAAAAATATTTTTAGAATAAACTTTGATTCAACCATCACATATTATTCTACATTGAATAATTTAAAAGGATCAGTAGGTAATATATCTAGAATCAACGGTAAGTTATTTGTAAGAACAGGCAGTGATTTATTTCAATTAATACCACCCAAAACTATTTTTGATAATGTAACATTTCAACCTCAAAATGTAAATGAATTAACCGGATCTTCAAGGGGTGTACTTCAATATAAAGATCAAATTATTACCACCAACAACTATACTATTAAATCTACACAAAATAATGTAACAAAAATAATTTGCCCAATTTATAGATCAAGGGTCACAATTAATTCAAAACTAAATCCCAATCTGATTTTTAGCGCTAACTATGTGGCTGGATTGTTATTACATGAATACGTGAATGGCAATTGGAAAGAAATTAAAATAAATTCAAAAAACAATCTTCCTTGTTTTGATTTATATGAAACATATCCAGGACAAATAGTATTAACTACAAGAAAAGGGACCTACAAATATATTTATAATAAAGACGGTCAGGGAGAATTTACAAAACTAGAAAAAGACAGATCCTTCATCAAAAACGAAGACTTTGATTTACACATTTTTAATGATACAATGTGTGTTTTAGTTGACTCGTTGAAAAATGTTTATTCAGTTGATTTGAGTAATAATAAACTTAAATTTATTGGGGTTAATTTGCAAAAAATTGTTGGCGATGAATTTTGGAGATATAGTTATAATAAAGAGTCAAAGAATGGCTGGTTGATAACAGGAAAAGGTTTATATAATGCTCAATTTAATCTGAAAGATGGATTTACTTTGAAACAGTATCCTTTTTATAAAGTTGGATTATCTGAAATTTCAAATGGTTTTTTTGCAGAAGGGGTTGGAGATAAAGAAATATTATGGATAGGTTCTCAAGACGAAAAGGTATATCGTTATTTTCCAGAATTAGCATTAAAGGAAAAACACCAAAATTTTAATGCCATTATTAGGGCCGTTTATGCAAATGGTCAAAAAGTTCCATTAAAACTAGAAAAACTCCCTTTTAGTCAAAACAATGTCACTTTTGAAGTTGCATACCCAGTTTATGGTAATGAATCTAAAACAACTTTTAGTTATTGGTTAGTAGGACAAGATAGCACCTGGACTCCCTTTATTCAAGAATTTAAAAAGGAATATACCAATTTACATGAAGGTAATTATGTAATGCATGTTAGAGCAAAAGATGCAAGTGGAGAAATTTCAAATGAAGCCGTTCTAGAATTCAAAATATCTCCACCTTGGTATAGAACCATTTGGGCCTATTTAATTTATTTACTAACCTTAATATATTGTTTCATTCTTTTTGGTAAATACCAAGCCAAGAAATCTTTTTTGAAGGCTGAGAATGAGCGTAAGAATTCTGAGTTAGCTGCTGCGAAGGATTTACAGGAGAGGTTATTACCTAAGACGTTGCCAGTAATTAAGGATTTAGATATTGCTGGATATTTAAGAACGTCTACTGAAGTGGGGGGTGATTATTATGACTTTTTTGAACAAGCTGATGGGTCTTTATATGCTATTTGTGGTGATGCAACAGGCCACGGTACGCCATCGGGCATGTTGGTATCAATTACTAAAGCTGGCATTATTGGATTGCCACAGATGAGTCCTAAAGACATGCTTCATGAGTTAAATAGGGTGGTTAAAAAGGTAGATTTAGGGATATTAAGAATGAGTTTAAATATTGCTTTGATCAAGGATAAACAAGTGACATTAAGTTCTGCGGGTATGCCACCTTATTTTATGTACCGAGCGAGCGGTAAAACGACAGAGGAGATACAATTATCGGGTATACCACTAGGCAGCTTCAACGATGTTCATTATGATCAAACTACTACAAGCTTTAATTCGGGAGATATTTTGGTCATTATTTCGGATGGTTTACCAGAAGCGCCTAACTTAGAGGGTGAATTATTTGACTATTTAAAATTACAGAATTTGATTACTAATTATGGGGAAGAAACAGCTCAAGGCGTGATTGATAAATTGATGTCAGAAGCTGATACTTGGTTGTCTGGTAAACATAATCCAGATGACATAACCCTTGTAGTTATCAAACATAAATAAAACATAATGAATTTAAAAAATATGAATTTTAATAAGAGGGCTTATCTATTCTTCACTCTTTTGTTTAGTGTAATAATTTGTTCTCAAGGTTTTTCACAAAAATTATCTGACTTTATTTTTGAAAGATATACTATTAAAAATGGCATGTCTCAAAGTGCTTCATTGTCTATATACCAGGATAAATTGGGATATATATGGGTTGGAACTCAACAGGGTGTGGATAGATTTGATGGTTATAAGTTTAAACAATATAGCCACGATATAAAAAATGATTTCTCCAGAGCATCAGGTTGGGTTATTGATATTCAAGAAGATGAAAACGGAAATATTTGGACTTCCGATACTTATGGCCATGTTGCATATTTAAATAGAAGCAATGATCATTGGGAAAACATTACGCTACTTGTAAGAGATTCGTTGCTAAAAAAAAACAAAAACCTACCAGTTAGGCTTGGAACCGGATCAAGTCTTTATGTAGATAATAAAAATAAAAATTTGTGGATAGGCAGTAATGGTACGGGGTTAATTCAATATGAAATTCAAAATAAGAAATTCAAACAATATTTAGTTCACCCAGAAAGTGATACTAAATTTGGCAAACAAGAAATAGTAAATAAGATAGTTGGCACCAAAGACAACAATTTATTGTTATCTACCGATATTGGCTTACAATACTTTAATATTCAAAATCACACTTTTAGTCGCTTATTTAATTCTTCAGATTCTATATTTATAACTCAACCTAATGATTTTAAAATCATTGATAATAAAATTTTTGCTGCTACAAAATTTGGCGCCTTTATTTATAATTTAGAGACTAAACAAATACAAACTTTTAAAAATAATTCTAATAATGAAAACACGATCGCTTCTAATCTTGTTAAAAACATTCATTTTAGTAAAAGCAGCAATTATTTGTGGTTAACGCTTCTAAATTCTGGAATTGATGTTATTAATTTGTCAAATGACAAAATAATACACATTAATAATAATAATGCAAAGGAATATGGAATTGAATATCCCAACTATAACAACATACTAGAGGATAAAGATAATAACATCTGGCTTTGTGGGTTTGATGTTACAAAATATGATCCAAATAAAAGAAAATTTGGTCTTATAGGAAAAAACTTTCCTAGAGAATTTAATTTAGACTTTTCTGATGTTTGGGGAACTTTTGTGGATAGTAAGGGACATGTGTGGCTTGGCGAATATGCTCCACACATGGGAATTATGGAAATTGATAGAGCAACAAATTTTAAAAAACGTTATTTAGAAGATGCTACTTTACCTAATACTAGAGTTTGGAAATTTAGTGAAGATGCTAAAGGAAATATTTTTGCTTTTTGCAATTCTCCAAATGGAATACTTTTTTATAAAAAAACAAATGGATCTAGTAATTTTATTAAGCAAGGTTTTTTAAAAGATAAAACAAAAATCGGAGACAATAGTTCTCTTGGTTATGCTTATTTAAATAATAAAAACGAACTTATTTATACTGGAGATAAACCTGTGGTTTTAAGCACCAATAACGGAGACACTTCATACAAACCTATTGTTCTTCCATCTACTCTTAAAGGAGGAATCTTATTAGTTAAACGTAAATCGGAAAACGAAGTATACGTATTAAATTATGATGGCATTTTCCTATTAAATGAAGTAACTAATACTGCAAAACCTTTAACAAAAAACTTATCATTTGCAAGAGAACATGATTTATGGATGGATATGCAAATTATAAATGACAAATATGCATTTTTGGCAACTTACGGAAACGGATTAATTAAAGTCGATTTTCAAAAAAATACTAAATCATTTTTAACCATATCTGATGGGATACCATCTTTATATTTATATAATATAAACAAGGGTGCCAATAATAATTTGTGGATGAGTTCTAATTTTGGAATAATTAGATACAATCCTTTTACAAATAAGTTTAGAAGTTTTGGGCCTTCTGAAGGTGTTCAAGATTTTGAATTCAATTCATTTAGTGCTTCACAATCAAAAGCTGGTGAAATATTTTTTGGTGGATTTAAGGGCCTCAATTATTTTTTCCCAGATTCTATAAAAGACAATTCTAATCCTCCTGTAGTAATTATTCAAAAATTTTCAAAAAAAGACACCACATTATTAGTTGAATCAAATAATCCTAAAGGAGAATTTATAGTTAATTACAATGAAAACAGTTTATCTTTTGATTTCTTAGCTTTTAATTTTAGAGATGCAGAACATAATGAATATGCATATAAAATGGAAGGCTATGACGAAGATTGGATTCATTCAGGTTCTAGACGTTTTGCAAGCTATACAAATTTGCGCGAAGGAACTTATACTTTTAGAGTTAAAGCTGCTAATAATGATGGAATTTGGAATGAAGAGGGAGCTAAAATGATTATTCATATTTTACCTCCGCCTTGGAGAACTTGGTGGGCATATTTAATTTATATTATTACTTCCGTTAGCTTAATCCATTCTTTTTCTAAATACAGAGAAAAACAACAAATTAAAAAGCTAGAGAATGAGCGTAAGAATTCTGAGTTAGCTGCTGCGAAGGATTTACAGGAGAGGTTATTACCTAAGACGTTGCCAGTAATTAAGGATTTAGATATTGCTGGATATTTAAGAACGTCTACTGAAGTGGGGGGTGATTATTATGACTTTTTTGAACAAGCTGATGGGTCTTTATATGCTATTTGTGGTGATGCAACAGGCCACGGTACGCCATCGGGCATGTTGGTATCAATTACTAAAGCTGGCATTATTGGATTGCCACAGATGAGTCCTAAAGACATGCTTCATGAGTTAAATAGGGTGGTTAAAAAGGTAGATTTAGGGATATTAAGAATGAGTTTAAATATTGCTTTGATCAAGGATAAACAAGTGACATTAAGTTCTGCGGGTATGCCACCTTATTTTATGTACCGAGCGAGCGGTAAAACGACAGAGGAGATACAATTATCGGGTATACCACTAGGCAGCTTCAACGATGTTCATTATGATCAAACTACTACAAGCTTTAATTCGGGAGATATTTTGGTCATTATTTCGGATGGTTTACCAGAAGCGCCTAACTTAGAGGGTGAATTATTTGACTATTTAAAATTACAGAATTTGATTACTAATTATGGGGAAGAAACAGCTCAAGGCGTGATTGATAAATTGATGTCAGAAGCTGATACTTGGTTGTCTGGTAAACATAATCCAGATGACATAACCCTTGTAGTTATCAAACATAAATAACATTTAAAAATTAATAAATGAAAAAACCAACAGTTGAACTAAAGTTGCCTATTCTTCCTAATATGGAATTAATTGCAACACAAACTGCAGAAGTGATTGCAAGACATATGAATCTTACCGAAGACCAGGCAGGTGAAATAAGTATGGCACTCATAGAGGCATGTATTAATGCATTCGAGCACTCAAAAGCAGAAAGTAATGTCTATATCCACTTTTTAATTGAAGAGGATTCCTTAGTAATAAAAGTGATAGATTTAGGAATTGGCTTTGACAAAGCAAAAGTTGAGATTCCGAAAATTGAAAATAAAATAGGTAAGGATGAGCGCAAAAGAGGTTGGGGACTACAGTTAATACAAGAGTTAATGGATTCGGTAGAATTTGAGTCTACAAACGAGGGAACTACTGTTACAATGAAAAAAAATATTAAATAATTAAAAATAAATTTATAAAAATGAGTGATTTTATTAAAAGTACTAAAGAGTCAAACGGAATTATAATAATAGAAACAGAAGGTTATTTAAACAATGTAGGTGGTGAAGCTATTTCAGCTATTGTATATGAAAAGATTACCAGTGGCAATACTAAATTTCTAATAAATATGGCTGGCACTAAGATCGTGAATAGTATTGGTGTATCTATTTTAATTGAAATTATTGAAAAGCTACAGGAAGTTAATGGTAAAATTGGCTACTATAATCTAGCCCCCATTGTTGCTAAAACTTTTAATATTATGGGATTAACAAAGTATTCAACTGTATATGATTCCGAAGAAAACGCTATTAATGGTTTTTAATGTCTGCAGAGTTTAACATCAATGATCTTCAACAAAAGTACCTAGAATTAGAAACTTTATTAGATTTAACTAATGAGTTAAATTCATTTGATCAAATTTCTATTCTGTTACAGGAAATTTTAGTTAAATCTTGTGGCGTATTAAATGCAAGCTCTGGTTTAATATTAATTGAGGATGAAAATTCAGATGTATTGCATATCGGGGCAGATTTTAATGTAGATATTTCTGTATTAAAAGGATTAATTTTTAATAAAAGAAAAGGTATAATAAGTGAGATCAATGAAACCCGCAAAGCACTAAATATTCAACTTGAAGGAGATTCTTTTTTATCAAAGACGGGCTGTAAATATGGCTTGATAGCACCATTATTAGATAAAAAAAATTTAGTTGGCATAGTTATATTATTTGATAAAGAATCAAGACAAGGTTTGTCTCCTTTCCAAGAATCTGATGCAAACATGTTGTCTGCAATTGCCACCCAGGCAAGTGTTGCCTATAATAACATTAAATTAATCGAAAACATTAAAGAGGCTAAAACATTTAATGATAATGTCATGCAGTCCATAGTTACGGGTGTTTTTACAACTAATTTAATGGGAGAAATAAATCACATCAACAGGGCTGCAACTAATATTATTAATTTAAACAGAGAAGAAGTAATTGGAAATCATTATGAATATGTTTTTGAATCAAACGAATACATAAATCAATTAATTTCGAAATGTGAATTAGAGACTATTACAATTTCAGAAAGTCAAATTTTATTAGATTGTAATGGTAAGTCCACTACAGTAAATATATCCGTTTCCCCTTTATTAAATGATTCCAATGAACCAATCGGTTCGGTTGTTGCTATGGAAGATTTATCTAATTTAGATAAACTGAAATCTACATTTAAAAAGTATGTATCAAAACAAATCGTTGATCAATTATTAGAAAATGAAGATATGTTAAATCTTGGGGGTCAGGAACAAGATGCAACAATTCTTTTCTCTGATATACGAGGGTTTACTGCGATGTCTGAAAAAATGACTCCCAATGAGGTAGTTGAAACATTAAATGATTATTTCAATTTAATGATTGAAATAATATTTAAATACAATGGGACGCTTGATAAAATAATTGGAGATGCCCTCATGGTAATATATGGTGCTCCAAATGCAACTGATAGAGATACCGAAAATGCTGTTTTGACGGCTATAGAAATGCAAGAAAAACTGATTGAGTTTAATCAAAATCGCATTATAAATTTGAAAGAACCCATTAAAATAGGAATTGGAATTAATAGAGGGAAAGTAATTAGCGGCAATATCGGTTCAAAGCAACAAATGAATTTTACTGTTATTGGAGATTCTGTAAACTTGGCCTCAAGATTGTGTTCAGTCGCTGCATCTGATGAAATTATTGTATCAGATGCTGTTTGGAAAAAAATACGATTAAATAAAATATTTAAATCAAAAAAACTAAATCCCGTTAAAGTTAAAGGAAAAGCTAAACCAATAGATATCCGAGAAATTTTATATTATCGACCACCATTTAACTATAATCTGGCCTATAGTAAAATTGAAAATTACTTAGTGAATAATTTACCTCAAAACTACACCTATCATACAATTGAACACATTAGAGATGTAGTAGATCAGGTAGAAAAAATTGCTAAACGTGAAAAAATTGAAAAAGAATTAATTGCAGATTTAAAATTAGCGGCATGGTTACACGACATAGGATATATATGGGAGCCAAATAGACATGAAGCTCGTGGAGTGGAATATGCTACTGCAATTTTAAATGAAATGAAATTCCCAAAATCAAAAATCAGTTTAATTGCTGGAATGATAATGGCTACTAAAATTCCTCAATCACCTAAAAATCATTTTGAAGAAATTATTTGTGATGCTGATTTAGATTATCTTGGAAGAGAAGATTATGACAAAAACAGCGATTCTCTTCTCCAAGAAATTAGAATAAATAGAGAAATTACCAATAAGGAATGGCTAGAAATTCAAGAATCCTTTTTGTTAAAACATCATTATCATACCGGTAGTTCAAAAAAGCTTAGAAATAAAAATAAAAATATTATTTTGAAGAAAATTCAAGATAAAATTAAATCATATAAAAATGGCACAAGCAGGACATAGCGCAAATAAACTTCATTTCCAACTAGATAGAATATCTTTTTTTTCTGATGGTGTTTTTGCAATAGCAATTACATTATTGGTTATTGAATTTAAGGTGCCTGTTATTGAGCATCCAACGGATCATCTCTTGTGGGAGTCTGTAAGAGAAATGTCGTGGAAATTATTGGGTTTTGTAATTAGCTTTTGTATTGTTGGATATTATTGGTCAGTTCATCATCGTATTTTTGGATATGTAGAACATTATACAACAAGGCTTTTATGGCTAAATCTTTTATTTTTATTTTCAGTTGTAACATTGCCATTTACATCTGGTTTATTAGGTGAATATGCTTCTGAGACGCATTTATTAATTCCTTATGGTATTTATGTTTTAAATATATGTTTAACAGCCGTAATGAATGCTATACTCTGGTTTTATGTAAGTAATCCAAAACATGATTTATTAACTCATAAGATTTCAAACGAGCGAATAATGCTTGGATTTTACTTTACACTTGTAGTTCCAATTTTGTTTATAATTTCTTTTATTTTAACAATTTTACATCCTAATGTTGGTCGGTTTATTCCAATTTTAATACCAATCGTTTTAAAATATGGATTAAATGGCTTAAGTGCTCGTGCACTACAAAAAGAAGGTAAGGGATACTAAGGCAAATACTTTCTAAAGTTGAACTGAATATAATTTCTTATTTATAAGTATTTTAAATATGGAAGTACATCATCCACATCACCCAACACATAAGAAGAAATGGTCGGAATATATCATTGAATTTGTTATGTTATTTGCTGCAGTATCATTGGGTTTTCTTGCTGAAAATATACGCGAACATCAGGTTGAAAAACATCGTGAAATTTCATATCTAAAAAATGTTCATGAAGATCTTGAATTAGATATTAAAAATATTAAATCAGTAATAAATCAAAATACAGTTAGATTAAAAGCAATGGATACCTTGTTCTTGTATATTACAAACAAAACTATTACTGACAAAGATGTTTATTACTATATTCGAAATTTAGCTCTAAGGGCAACATTTGAAAGCTCTCATGTAGGGTTAGACCAAATTAAGTCTGCTGGAGGATTGCGTATGATTAAAAACTCTGAAATTATTTCTGGTATTCAAGAATATGAACGTATGTTAAATGCCAATGAAAAATTAGAAAGTGTACGTGAGCGAACACTGGAGCAAGCAAGATTTAAAATGGCAGTAGTATTTGACCCAGTAATCTCTTATGAAATGTTATCTAACCAAGGAGATGGTATTATGAGATTTAATAGACCTAAAAATGCAGACCCTATTTTTAAAAACAACAAAGAAGCAATTAAAGAACTTTTGAATTTAGTTACATTTGGATTGAATACAAATAGATATCTAAATAATCGATTAAATGAACTTAAAAATGTCGGTATAAAATTAAATGAAGCCATTATCAAAGAATATGGCGATAAGTTTGAATAAAGCTTATATTTATTTAATTCCCATTCTTGATACCAAAGTATTAGATCTAGTTAAGGTTCTATGAAATCCAACCCTTTTGCTAATTGGTTTATTATAGAAAACTAGATTACAGTAGGCGCTTCAGAGAACACTTGTATGATTTTCTCAACATCTAAAATATTGATTTTCAATAAATTGATTTTCTTTTTTACTATTCAAACTCTAATTCGTTTGAAAAGGTTTCCCAATCTTTCATAGATTTAATTTTTATGATATTGTTAAGTTTTATATTGTAATAACAATATAGCATTCGTTTTTGTTTAACAAATTGACACAATTATTCAACAATAAGTATATATTCTAATATAATAATATATGTAATTATTTAAAATATAATATTTTGTGATAAAATAACAATTTAGAATAAATTCTTATCTAGAAATAATTACATGTTTTTGTAAGTAAGTGCAGGTCAATCCTTTTGAACAAAATCTATTTAATCTCATTCATTCAGTAGTATTTTAATTATCTTAATATCTCATAAATAAACCAACATGAAAAAATTATTATTGGGTCTAATTGTTACAGCATCATTATTTGCATGTACTAATCCAAAAGAAACAAGCACAGCTACAGCAGCTTTGCCAAACACAAGTGGCTATACAGTAGACAGCTCGGCTAACATTGATTTAATTAAAAAGTCAAATACAGCTGGATCAACAGGAGATTTAGAGACGTATAAATCAACTTACTCTGATTCTGCAGTATTTCATGACAATTTGAAGAAAATTACATTGAGCGATAATTTAGAAATGGTAGCTCAATTTAAAAAATCGGGCCTTACTTTTTCTATTGAATATGGTGCACTTTGGGAAACCATCAACAATAAAGCAGATGAAAAAGGAGTAAGTCATTATGTATTAGGTTATTTAACTGTGAATTTCAAAAAAGGCGATAAATCTGTAAAAGTGGGACAATTTCAAATAGATGCTGTTAAAGATGGCAAAATAGTAGAAGAGTGGATTGTATATGATCCAACTGAACTTATGTCTTTAATGAAATAAGAACTTACTTATTTATATTTAAAAGAGGCTCCTAGAAATAGGGGTCTCTTTTTTTTATCTGTATTTATAATTTATAAATACATTGAATAATTCCAATAAAATTTTATTAACTTCAGTTGCGTAAAAAACAATTCTAAAAAAATAGAAAAATCAAACTCTCAAATCAAATTAGTTATGAGTACAAATCGTAGACAATTCGTTCGCAATATGGCATATGGTGCCGCAGGTGTTGGACTTGGAGGCGTTGCTTCTGGATTCGCTGCAAAAAGTTATTCAAGAATTATTGGAGCAAACGACCGATTAAATATTGCGTTAATGGGTTGTGGTAGAAGAGTTAGCGCTTATTATGCAGCTTTAAAAGATAAAAATAATAATGTTGACGTGGCTTATATATGCGATGTAATGAAAAAGCAACGCGAAAAAGTAGGAAAGGATTTGAGTGGTAAGGTTTCTGGTAAAGCGACTTTAGTTAATGACATTCATGATGTTTGGAATGATAAAAGCGTAGATGCTATTTTTAATGCTACACCAGATCATTGGCACGCACCGGGTACTTGGATGGCGATGCAAGCTGGCAAACACGTGTATATTGAGAAACCCTGTAGTCAAAATCCGCGTGAAGGTGAATTATTAGTTGCCTTTCAAAAAAAATATGGCAAAGTAGTTCAAATGGGTAACCAACAAAGATCTGCTACTGAATCTCAAGAAATTATTGCCGCTATTCATGGTGGCATTATTGGTGATGTATATAAAGCAGTTGCTTTTTATTCTAATAGTCGTGGTGAAGTGCCTGTTGAAAAAAAGGCTCCTATACCAGAAGGGTTGGATTGGGAATTATGGCAAGGCCCGGCTCCTCACCAAGAATATACCGACAACACTTGGGATTATAACTGGCATTGGTATGGATGGCATTGGGGTACTGCTGAAACAGGAAACAATGCAACACATGAATTAGACATTGCACGTTGGGCATTACAAGTAACGTATCCTGAACATGTGGATGTTGAAGCCGCTAAACGTCATTTTAAAAATGATGGTTGGGTTATGTACGATACGATGGATGCATCGTTCCGCTTCCCTGGAAATAAAATAATTCAGTGGGATGGCAAAAGCCGTTCTGGATATAATACTTATGGTAGTGATCGTGGTACAGTTATATATGGTAGCGAAGGAACTGTATTTGTAAATCGTGAGGGATATACTTTGTATGATCGTTTGGGTAAAAAAATAAAATCTAGCAAATCTTCTGGAACAGAAGCGGGTACTGCATTAGGTGGCGGTGGTGATATGACAGATACGCACATTGCTAACTTTTTTAATGTTATTCGCGGCAAAGAAACCAAATTAAATTCTCCTATCGAAGAGGGTGCTATTAGTCAAATGATGTGTCACTATGCTAATATTTCTTATCGCATTGGAAAATCATTAAACGTAAATACGGGCAACGGACATATTCTTGATAAAGAGGGTATGAAACTTTGGTCACGTGAATATGAAAAAGGTTGGGAGCCTAAGCTTTAATAGTTAAAATATTATGGAAGTACATCACCACCCTCATGTTCCAACCCATGCGAAACCGTGGAAGGAATATTTATTAGAGGGTCTCATGATTTTTGTGGCAGTAACTTTAGGTTATGGTGCTGAAAATATAAGAGAGCATTTTATAGAAACTAAAAAAGCAGTGGTAAGCGCAAAAAATTTGTATAAAGATGTTTTAGATGATTCTGTGACTTACCAACAATCTCTGCAAAACAGAGATCGTCAGGATGCATTATTTGAAATTATAAGTGACTTATATGAAAAAAAACAACTAACACAACATATTCCAGAATTGTATGCGGCACACTCTTACGTATCTTTAAGAATGCTTCCTATTATGAATTCACTGGCTTTGGATGAAATTAAAAGCTCTGGAACCCTGCGTTTTATAGAAGATGATAGTTTAAAAACCGCCATACAATTATATGCAGGCAGAAGCAATGGATTGAAGCTTAGAGAACAACGCGAATTTAGTTATATTGATCGAATGATAGATCCTATTACAACCACTAATTTTAAATATACTTTTTTTCGTGAGATAGGCCAAGGTTTTAAAGTAGTAAATAAAACCATTGTCATTAACATTCCAATCCCCGAACATCTAAATATTAATAAAGCAGAAAGCTTTGATTGGGAAAATTATTTTTCGATATTAGGCATGTTAAAGACAATTCGTAAATCAACAGATGAAAGTTATATTATACCCACTCAAGAAGATGCTAATAAACTATTAAAACGCTTAAGAAAGTATTTAATAGAGCACAATGCATTGGAAGAGTAATCTTTTGGATACCATTTTAATACTTAAAAATTTAAAAGTAAATTACGTTGAAAACAATATGTCACTAATAAATTAATCCTAAAAATTAATTCATGCATTTACACATCAACCACTCTACGTATTTTAAGTATATGACTTCTTTTGTGGGGGCTTCAATTGCTATTGTGGAAACTAGCAATATCATTGACCATCAACTTCACCTAGAGTTCCCTTTGGTAGAAGTGGCACTAGTTGGCTTATTAATCACTTTCATCATTGGTTTATTTATTACTTATCGCAATCAAAAAACGCCAGATAGAATAAAAGAAAAAATAAAGAACAAATTTGAAAAATGGTCCGCAACACAAAGCGTTCAATTTAAACTAAATACCACCGAACTTTTAAATGCTAATCTATTCCCTGAATTATTATCTGAAAATAATTTTGATAAATTTATTGAAATTTCAAAACAAAACAACTCCGATGGAGGCGCAATTAATAAATTGCTTCCTATTTTAAATATTTTATTGCTAGTTGGTTTTTTTGGGGCAGGAATTTTCTTCTATGTTAAACTGGGGAAGGCCTCTAACACTATTGAAAAAGAATTACCTGAGTTTTTACAGCTTATTAAAGAAGGAAAATCCGGTGCAGCTTATTACGCAGGAAAAAAAATATTAGATAACGACCCTAATAATAAGGTTGTTATAGATGGTTTAAAGACTATTACTACTGCCGTTGATTTAACTACTGTTACCTCTAATATTGATGTTTTTTTATTATTAAGCCAAGAAGATGATAGGTGGGAATTTATTGGCAAAACTCCTTTGAACAAAAAAAGCTTACCCAATGGAAATTTAAAATTAAAATTTGTTGATGCAAGTAAGCATGAATTTATAATAAACGTTGGCACACTAAATTTAGAGATTGGTGAAAATAATTTTGAACTACCCGTAACCATGCCCGATACAACTACGATGGCATTGGTCATTGGAACAAATGCCTCAATAAGATTGCCGGGCTTGGATTCAAGACCAAGGGTGATGTTTTCACCTTTTTTAATTGACAAAACTGAAGTTACAAATATTGAGTATAAAAAATTTATTGATGCTGGAGGTTATAATAACCCAGATTTTTGGTCTATTCCTACTTTATTAAACGGGAAGCCTTTCAATTTCAACCTTGCTCAAAAATTATTTGTGGATAAAACAGGATTTGAGGGTCCGTCTAGTTGGTCCAATGGCACTTACCCAGAAGGGAAAGCTAATTTTCCTGTGAGCGGAATTTCGTGGTATGAAGCAGATGCTTATGCTAAATTTGTAAAAAAGAAATTACCTACAGTATATCAATGGGCGTATGCAGCAACTCCTTTAAAATCAGCTTCAATGTGTCCTTCAAGTAATTTTTCAAAATCTGAAACAAAGGAGGTGCCGTATTCCAAAATAAAATCAGGTTTTGGATTATCAGATGTAGCTGGAAATGTAAGAGAATGGTGTTCTAATGCAACCAAAGACGACTTAGCGGAAAGAGCAATTTTGGGAGGCGGGTATGAAGATGATTCTTATACGTTTAATAACTATTTTGGTCAGGATGCTTTAAATAGAAGCAGTTCCAACGGAATGAGACTAGTTGAGGATTTAACTAATAATAATTTGCAACAATATGCAGAAACCATTAAAATGCCTACCAGAAATTTTTTAAAAATTCCTAAAATAAGTAAGGAAATTTTTGAGATCTATAAAAGGCAATTTGATTATGAACCTGCACCTTTAGATATCAAAATTCTAAAAACGGATAATTCTGATCCCGATTATACCTATGAATTGATAGAATATAATGCAGCTTATAATAACGAAAGAATGAGCGGCGTTTTATTTAAACCAAAAAATTTTAGTGGTAGGTTACCTGCAATCATTAATTATCCAACTGCACTTTCCATATATGCGAGTGATATAAGTGAAGTTACACTTGGTCAATTTCAAAAAACGCTACTAAAACTAGGTCATGCTATTTTTTGTCCAATTTATAAAGGAACTTATAATAGAAGAGATGAACTTAAGTCATATTACCCCGCCAAAACAGATTTTTATAAAGACCATGTAATCATGTGGGGTAAGGATATGAAACGTTCTATAGATGTGATTGAATCGAGAACAGACTTAGATCTTTCTAATTTAATGTATTTTGGCTTTAGTTGGGGAGGAGAAATATCTAATATTATGATTCCTATTGAGCCTAGAATTAAAAGAGCTATCTTAATTGTAGCTGGTTATGCTTTTGATGAATCAAAACCAGAAGTGGAAGCAGCCTCTTATACACCTTTTATAAAAGTGCCTGTTTTGATGCTCAATGGTAAATATGATTATATTTTCCCATCTGAAACCTCCCAAAAACCAATGTTTGAATTAATTGGAACGAATAAAAATGATAAATACTGGTATTTGCATGAATCCAGTCACACTGTTCCTTTAGATGAGTTTACTAAAAAGGTTAAAATATTTTTAGATAAATACTCAAAGCCTGCTGGGAAGTAACTATTTATTTTTTACATCATTACTTGTAAAAAAATAAATACACACCCAACCTATTGGAACTAATAAGGCTGAGAATAAAAAAGGATTGGAAGCTCGTTTTGGATATAATAGGCACTAATAAAGTTATTATAATAGTTCCTGTACCACAAACAAAAGTGGGGTGTTTTTGAAAATTATTTTAAAGCGGGAAATTATTTACAAACCAATGATGCCGGGGCGTTTGCAAAAGTAAAATATTACGCATTAGAGGTTTCGCACTAATTAATTA
>Ga0214919_10005742_pt1 | contig 17404 bp, 12 predicted proteins | sample LL1503_MetaG_FD_177994 | JGI IMG/M metagenome (GOLD analysis project Ga0214919, IMG submission 177994) | Freshwater microbial communities from Lake Lanier, Atlanta, Georgia, United States - LL-1503 | ecosystem: Environmental > Aquatic > Freshwater > Lake | place: USA: Georgia | collected...
CGAGACCGGCGTGACGGTCAGCGGACCCGCCGAACTTGCTCCGGACGATGACTTCTTCGCGGTGAAGGTTCCCGCCAACGCCGCTGCGGCCGCGCTCTGCGTCGCGCTCTGCGACGAACACCCCGCGCCGAGCATCACCCCCGTCGCCATCCCCGCCGGCCCCTCTGCCCGTCGCTGGAAATCTTCCGTCACGACCAAGGTGGCCCTCAGCGCCGCCAAGGAAACCTACGTCATCGACCACGTCGCTCTGCCCGTCGACAACCCTTGGAAACGCGCCGTCCGCACCGGCGACATCCAATTCCTCAAGGACGGCACGGCGGTCGTCGTCACGCTAGACGGCGACGTCTGGCTGGCCCGCGGACTCAAGGAGGGCGCGACCAAGGTGACCTGGCGCCGCTTCGCTTCCGGCCTGCACGAGCCGATGACCTGCGCCATCCGTGACGAGCAGATCTTCGTCTTCGACCGCAACGGCATCTGGCGGCTCCTCGACACGAACGGCGACGGCGAAGCCGACGTCCACGAACTCTTCTCCAACGCCTTCGCCCAGACGGCCGATATGCGCGAGTTCCCGAGCACGATCCGCCTCGCGCCGAAAGGCGAATTCGTCATCGGCAAAGGCGGCCAGGAAGCGACGACCATCGGCAAGCACAACGGCAGCATCCTCCGGATCTCCGCCGACGGCCAGACCTCGACCCTGCTCGGCCACGGTTTCCGTCAGCCCAACCTCTCCGTCAACCCGCGGACCGGACTGGTGGTCGCCAGCGACCAACAGGGCCAGTACGTCCCGAGCACTCCTCTCCACATCGTCAAGGACGACCAGTTCTACGGCTTCCTCAGCGACAAGCTGCCCAAGGAGCAATACCCCGCCCCGATCGCCGACCCGCTGACCTGGATCCCGCACGCGGTCAACGCCTCCGCCCTCTCGCAGGTCTGGCTCTTCGACGCCAAGATGGGCCCGCTCAACGATGAGATGGTGCAGATCTGCTTCAACAAGCCCGACCTCCTGCGCGTGCTCTGGAATCATCGCGGCTCCCGCCCGCAGGCCAGCGTCGTCAGCATCGCGAGCGACTTCGCCACACCGCCCCTCAACGGCTCCGTGAACCCTGCCGACGGCCAGCTCTATATCGCCGGCTTCCAGATCGCCGGCTGGGGCAACACGCTCACGACGCTGACCGGCATCGAACGTGTCCGCCATACCGGCGCGCCGTTGCTGATCCCGCGCGAGATCGTCCCGACCGATCGCGGCGTCCTGCTCCGCTTCGAAGTCCCCCTCGACCCCGCCAAGGCGACCGATCCTGACAACTACTCCTTCGCGACCTGGCACTACAAACGGGCCTACACCTACGGCTCGGCCCAATACAAGGCCGACGGCAAGACCGGCAACGACTGGCTCACGGCCAGCAGCGCCGTCCTGAGCCTCGACGGCAAGAGCGTCTTCGTCGGCGTACCCGGCCTCAAGCCCGTGGAACAGCTCCGCATCGGCTGGGCCCTGAGCTCCGCTGACGGCAAGGAGATGCGCCAGAACGCCTACACGACCCCCTACGAGTTCACGAAATTCGACCCCGTCGCCGAAGGCTTCGGCCCGATCGCTGTCGACCTCACCCCGCGTGCCGCCGCCGCGAAGAAGGCCGAGGCCGTCTCGGCCGACGAAGGCAAGCGCCTCGCGACGATGTTCGGCTGCGCCGCCTGCCACTCCGTCGGTGAAACCGCGATGACCAACGTCGGGCCGACCTGGAAAGGCCTCTTCGGCTCCAAGCGCGACTACGTCACCGACAAGGGCAAGAAGGGCTCGCTCATCGCCGACGAAGCCTACATCCGCGAATCGATCCTCGAGCCCAACGCCAAGAAGCACGCCTCTTTCCTTAAGTCCGAATTCGCCATGCCCAGCTTCGCCGGCGTGCTGTCGGACGCCCAGATCGAATCTCTCGTCCTTTACATCAAATCCCTCAAGTAAGATGTCCGCTCCGCTCGACCTCACCCGTGCGCCCTCCACCGACCCGCTCGGCCTCTATCGCTTCAGAGACGGACTCTACGCCGTCGACCTGATCGCCGCGGCCATCACGGAGTTCGACCTGTTCACGAAGCTCGCCGCCAAGCCGTCCGACCTCGCGACCGTCTGCCGCGACCTCGGTACGCATCACCGCCCGACCGACGTGATGCTGACGCTCTTCGCCGCCAACGGCTTCCTCGCCCTCAACGACGGCGTCTACGCGGTGACCCCGCTCGGGCAGGAACACCTCGTGAGCACCTCCGCCACCTTCCTCGGCCCCTATTACGCTTCGCTCAAGGACCGCCCGGTGGTGAAGGACTTCATCGTCATCCTCCGTACCGACAAGCCCGCGAACTGGGGTAGCTACAAGGACGAGAAGCCTTGGAGCGAAGCGATGCTCACCGACGAATTCGCGACCAGCTTCACCGCCGCCATGGACTCGCGCGGCTTCGTGCTCGGACCGGCGATGGCGAAGGCTTCGCCTATCGGCGCCCGCACCCGTCTGCTCGATATCGCCGGCGGCTCCGGCATCTACGCCTGCGCCCTCGTCGCCAATCACCCCAAGCTCACCGCCACGGTCTTCGAACGCGCCCCGGTCGACGGCATCACGCGTAAGATGATCGCCAAGCGCGGCTTCCAAGCCCGCGTCGACGTCACCGCGGGCGACATGTTCAAGGACGCCCTGCCCTCCGGCTATGACGTCCACCTGTTCTCCAACGTCCTGCATGACTGGGACACGGACAAGGTCCGCTTCCTGCTCACCGCCTCCGCCAAGGCTTTGCCCAAGGGCGGCCTGCTGATCGTCCATGATGCGCACCTGAACGACGATAAGACCGGCCCCGCCCCGGTCGCCGCCTATTCGGCGCTCCTGATGAGCGTCACCGAAGGCCGCTGCTACGGCACCGGCGAGATGCGTACGCTCCTGACCGAAGCTGGCTTCGGCGACATCCGCCATCAAGACACCGCCTGCGATCGCAGCATCGTGACGGCACTGAGAAACTGATGGAGGATAAACGATGGAAGATTAAGGACATGAACACATCTCCTTACCTGACCTCGGATTCTCATCACTCATTTTTCCGCCGCTGACCGTCTCTTCCATCCATCATCGGCCATCCTCCATCTTTCACCTATGCGCTCCCTCCTCCTCGCCCTGCTCGCCGTCATCACTTGCGCGGCCGCCGATCATCCTGAACTCTCCCGCATCAGCGCGGCCGATGACGCCCGCGTCGCCGCGATGAAAGCGCGCGACGGAGCCAAGCTGTCCTCCTATCTCTCCGACGACCTGCACTACGCCCACTCGAACGCGATGGTGGACACGAAAGCCTCTTTCCTCGACCTGATCGTCAGCGGCAAGGCCAAGTACCAAAAGCTCGACTACGTGAAGCGCGACTTCGCATTCCCGGCTCCGGGGATGGCCACCATGACCGGCTTCTTCGACGTCAAGGCGGTCATCAACGAGGTCACGACCGAGTCTCGCATCTGCTTCCTGGGCGTCTGGCGCCTCGAAAAAACCGAATGGAAGCTGCTCGCCTGGCAGACCTGCAAGGTGCCTCCGGCGACCCCGGCGAAGTAAGGTTTTACTCGCCACCGCAGGGGTTTCTGGCTGTCTCAATGGCAGCATGAACCCCCTGCTCGCTTCCGTCGTCGCCCTGTCCCTGGGCGCCGCTTCCCTCCTGGCCGTCGACACCCCGGCCAAACCCAAGGCCGAGACCCCGAAGGCTCCGGCTCGCTTCCAGAACGACGGCAACCCGGAACACCTCAAGTCGCCGCTGGCGGTTAAGCCGGACGAGAACATCGCCTACGGAGCGCACAAAATGCAGGTGATGTATTTCTGGCGCGCGAAGTCGGACAAGCCCACGCCCCTCCTCTTCTACATCCACGGCGGCGGCTGGACCAACGGCGACCGCTCGTCGGTCAACGGCATGCTCAAGGAAGCCCTCGCCGCCGGCATCTCCGTCGTCTCCGTCGAATATCGCACCATCAAGGACGCCACCGAGGACAAGGTCGTCCCTCCGGTGAAAGGACCGATGCTCGATTGCGCCCGCGCCCTGCAATTCTGCCGCAGCAAGGCCAAGGAATGGAATCTCGACAAGACCAAGGTCGGCGCCGCCGGCGGCTCCGCGGGCGCCTGCACGAGCCTCTGGCTCGCCTTCCACGACGATCTGGCCGACCCGAAGAGCGAAGACCCCATCGCCCGCGAATCCACCCGCCTGACCTGCGCCGCCGTCCAGGTGCCGCAGACCTCCCTCGACCCGCAGCAGATGCGCGAGTGGACGCCGAACAGCCGCTACGGCTCACACGCCTTCGGCATCGTCGGGGACTCGAAGAAGAAAGAATCCTCGTTCGACGCCTTCTACGCCGCCCGCGAGAAGATCATGCCTTGGATCAAGGAATACTCGCCGTATGAACTCGTCACCCGCGACGACCCGCCCGTCGGCCTCTTCTTCGGCACCCCGCCCAATCTCGGCAAGGACGAGAAGGACCCGACGCACACCGCCAACTTCGGCGTGAAGCTCAAGGAACACTGCGATGAGATCAAGGCGCCCTGCGAACTCGTCTACCCCGGCGCCCCGAACGTCGTCCACGCCAACCCGAACGACTACATCAAGGCGTACCTACGCCCTGAACTGAAGTGAAAACCTTCCGCCTACTCCTCGCGGTCGCCTGCGCCACGACCTCGCTCCTCGCCGCCGACGCTCCAGCCAAAGCTCCCGCCAAGGCCGGCACGGCGGTCAAAATAGTCGACCCGGAGTTTCGTAAATACCCCCTGCCGATCGAACCCGACGAGAACGTCTCCTACGGAACGCACCGGATGCAGCGAATCTACTTCTGGCGGGCGAAGTCCGATAAGCCTACGCCCTTACTCTTCTACATCCACGGCGGCGGTTGGACCGGCGGCGACCGTTCGGTCGTCCGCAGCATGCTTAAGCCAGCCCTGGACGCCGGCATCTCGGTGGTATCGGTAGAATACCGCAACATCCGGGACTCGATGGATGACGGCCTCGTACCGCCCGTGAAAGGCCCTATGTTCGACTGTGCCCGCGCCCTGCAGTTCACGCGCAGCAAGGCCAAGGAGTGGAACCTCGACAAGACCAAGGTCGCCCTGGCGGGTGGCTCCGCCGGCGCCTGCACGAGCCTTTGGATCGCCTTCCACGATGACCTCGCTGACCCGAACAGCACTGACCCCATCGCCCGCGAATCCACCCGCGTGACCTGCGCCGCGGTCTCCGGCGCCCAGACCACGCTCGATCCGAAGCAGATGCGCGAGTGGACGCCCAATAGCAAATACGGCGCCCACGCCTTCGGCATCGCCTGGGACGCGAAGCAGAAACTTTCGTCCTTCGACATGTTTTACGCCGAGCGCGAACGCATCCTCCCCTGGATCAAGCAATACTCGCCCTACGAGCTCGTCAGCCGCGACGACCCGCCCGTCGGCCTCTTCTACAGCGCTCCGCCCAATCTGGGCAAAGACGAGAAGGACCCTACGCATACGGCCAACTTCGGCGTGAAGCTGAAAGAACACTGCGACGCAATAAAGGCCCCATGCGAACTCATCTATCCAGGCGCCCCGAACATCGTCCACGCCACGGACAGCGACTTTATCAAGGCACACCTCCGTCCCGAACTGAAGTGAGATCGCTCTGCTTACTCCTCGCTGCGCTTACCTTCGCCGCCGACCCCAAGGTCGCGGCCAAGCGCCCGTCGGCCGCCGAGGTCAAGGTCGCTGCACTGAAGCTGGCGATCGATGTCCCGAGTTCCAAGGACGGGACGCTCCAGAAGGCGATCTACTGGCGCCCGGAATCCGCAGCCCACGACATCGCGGGACCGTCCGTCCCGTTGATCGTATTCCTCCACTCCTGGAGCGGCGGATTTGAACAGGGTCCACCTTGGATCGCTCAGGCGAAGAAGATGGGCTGGGTACTCGTCGCTCCGGATTTCCGTGGCCCGAACAGCCGTCCGGAAGCCTGCGCCTCCGACCTCGCCTCGCAGGACATCCTCGATGCGGTCGCCTATGCCCGTCGCGACGCGCGGATCGACCCGGCCCGCATCTACCTTATCGGCGGTTCCGGCGGCGGACACATGTCCCTCGTCATGGCCGCCCGCGCGCCCGACCTCTGGGCTGGCGTGAGCGCCTGGGTCCCCATCTCCGACCTCACCGCATGGCACGCCGAGAGCTCGGCCCGCAAAAACAACTACGCCAAGATGATCGAGCAGTCCTGTGGCGGCGCACCCGGACTGATGACCGAAGCCGAATACCGTCACCGTTCTCCCCTCTTCCATCTCGCCGCCGCCAAGGGCGTACCTCTCGACATCAACACCGGCATCCACGACGGCCACACCGGCTCCGTTCCGGTCAGCCATTCGCTGCGCGCTTTCAACGTCCTTGCCGCACCCGACAGACAGGTCTCGGCCGAGGACATCGATTTCATGGTCCGCGAGCAGAAGATTCCCGCGGTGCTCGCCGCCGAGACGCAAAACGACCCCGAGCGAGAAAAGACCACCCTCTTCCGCCGCTCTTCCGGTAACGCCCGCGTCACGGTCTTCGAAGGCGGCCACGAATCCGAATCCTCGGCGGGCGTGCTTTGGCTCTCCCGCCAACGCAAGGGCCAGCCGGCCGATTGGTCGCTGGGCAGCAAGCCGGGCAAAACAGGCACTGCGACGGAAGTGTCAAAATAGACCCAAAAGACCCCTGAAGGGGCTTTGGCTTCGTTTTCCTCTGGTCGGGCTGGTGAGATTCGAACTCACGACCTCTTGCACCCCATGCAAGCGCGCTACCAGACTACGCTACAGCCCGAGAGAGGAAAGATTGGGTTAAGCCCCAGCCCGGCAGGGATGTCAATCCGACAAACCCGGACCCTTGGTTTCTCGACAGTTCCAAGGCTTAGCCCTAATAAATCGTCATGAGCCGCACCCCCCTGCTCCTGCTTACCCTGTTTTGCGCCAGCCTCTTCGCGGAGTCTCGCCCGAACATCGTCTTCATCCTGGCCGACGACCTCGGCTACGGCGAAGTCGGCTACAACGGCCAGAAGATCATCCGCACGCCCAACGTCGATCGCCTCGCCCGCGAAGGGATGATCCTTACCCGCCACTACTGCGGCAACGCGGTCTGCTCGCCTTCCCGCACGGTGCTGATGACCGGACGCAACCCCGGCCATGCGACGACCCGCGATAACATCGACGTCGGCAATCAGGAACAGTTCCCCTTGCCGGCCGGCATCACCACCCTGCCCGCCACGCTGAAATCGGCGGGCTACGCGACCGGTGCCTTCGGCAAATGGGGCATGGGTGGCTTCGATTCCACGGGCAGTCCGCTCAAGCAGGGCTTCGACCATTTCCTCGGGATCACGAGCCAATGGGTCGCGCACAGCCATTACCCTCCCTTCATCCAGGACGACGGAAAGAAGATCCCGCTCGATAATGGCCCCACCGGCACGCCTGGCCACGCGAACTTCCCGTCCGACGCCGACCCGAAGGACCCGAAGGCCTTCGCGCCCTATATCGGCAAGGACTTCTCGAGCGACCACACCATCGCCGGAGCGGAAGCCTTCATCGCGGAGAACAAGGGTAAGCCCTTCTTCCTCTACTACGCCTCGCCCCTACCCCATGTCTCGCTCCAGGTGCCGGCCGAGGAACTGAAGCAATACGAAGGCGTGATCACCGAAGCCGCGCCCTACGTGCCCGCCAAAGGCGGTTACGTGCCCAACCGCACCCCGCGCGCGACCTACGCCGCGATGATCTCGCGCCTCGACAAGGAAGTCGGCCGCATCCTCGCCGCGCTCGAGAAAGCCGGCGTGGCCGACAACACGATCATCGTCTTCTCCGGCGATAACGGCGCGACGCACGACGCGGGAGGCGTCGACACGAAATACTTCGACTCCGCCGGCGGCCTCAAGGGCCTCAAGGGCTCCCTCCATGAAGGCGGCGTGCGCGAGCCGACCGTCGTCCGCTGGCCCGCCGGCATCAAGGCTGGCACGCGCTCTAACCGGATCTCGGGCTTCGAAGACTGGCTGCTCACCTTCGCCGAGCTCGCCGGCGTGAAACTAGAACGAGGGGCCGACATCGCCAGCGAAAGCCTCGTGCCCGCGCTCAAAGGAACCGACGCCCCGCGCGCCGCCCCGCTCTACCGCGAATTCCCCGGCTACGGCTCGCAACAGGCCATCTGGGACGGCAAGTGGAAGGCCATCCGTACCGACATGGCCAAGAGCGTGCAGGCCAAGACCCCGATCGTCACCCAGCTCTACGACCTCGACGCCGATCCGAACGAGATGACCGATCTCGCCGCGAAATTCCCCGAAGTCGTCAAGGAGCTCGAAGCCAAGATGGCCGCGGCTCGCGTCCCGAATGCCGACTTCCCGCTCATCGGCGTGGACCCGACTCCGGCTGGCGCTGGCAAGGGCAAGAAGAAGGCCGCGAAGAAATGAGGTAGGGCTGACCACCCTTGGTCAGCCGCGGTTGAGCGAGGGCGCTCAACCCTACCCTCAGAGTTCCTCGATCCCCGCCCTTAGCTCCGCGGCCTTCTTGCGCACCGCGGCTTGCTCGGCCGGAGCCATGTTGGCGGCCTGCCGCACGGCCATGCCGATGCGCGGGTTATTCAGGAAACGGTCCTGATGGCGCAGCCAGAAGTCCCAGTAGAGGGCGTTCAGCGGACACGCCAACGGGCCGGTACGGTCCTTGGGGTCATACGGGCAGCCGCCGCAGTAGTTCGACATCTTGGAGACGTAGCTCGCGGCGCAGCAGTAAGGCTTGCTCGCCAGGAAGCCGCCATCCGCATGCTGGCTCATGCCGATGACATTCGGTAGCTCGACCCACTGGAAGGCGTCGATGTAGACGCCGAGATACCAGCGCTCGACCTCGGCCGGATCGACGCCGGCGGTCAGGCAGAATGAACCGATGACCATCAGTCGCTGGATGTGGTGCGCGTAGGCGGTGTCGAGCGACTGCCCGACGGAATGCCGCAGGCAGTTCATCTTCACCTTGCCGGTCCAGAACCACGACGGCAGCGAAAGCGTATGCCCCAGACCGTTGGCCTCGGCGTAACCGGGCATCTTGGCCCAGTAGACCCCGCGGATGTATTCGCGCCAGCCGATGATCTGCCGGACGAATCCCTCGGTCGCAGCCAAAGGATAGCGCTTCGGGTCGTCGGCATGGGCGTCGGCCGCAGCCTGGGCGACCTCCATCGGCGACAGGAGCTTGACGTTGAGCGCGAAAGACAGACGCGAGTGGAAGAGCCGATCCGAGGACGTGTGCATCGCGTCTTCGTAATCTCCGAAATCTGGCAGGCCCCGCGCGATGAAGGCGTCCAGCTGGGCTAGCGCCTCCTTGCGGTCGCGCGGCCAAGGAAATTCCTTTTCACAGGGCGAACCCATCGTCTTGACGCCGGCGGCCTGGATCTCCGCCCAGATGGCGGAGTGATCATGGGCCAAGTCCCAGGACTTGGGCGGAGGGGGCGTGCCCTTCCACGGCTTCCGGTTCTCCTTGTCGTAGTTCCATTCTCCACCGGCAGGCGTACCATCCTCGTCCATCAGCAAGCGCGTGCTCACGCGCATGCGGCGATAATAGGATTCCATCAGCCAGCGCTTGGCATCCTTCTTGAAATGAGCGGCCACTCCGCCACGGCCGTCGAGGAAGTGTTCGGAGCTGACGCAGACCGCGGTCAGGCCGCAACCCTGGGCGAAAGCGCGGAGGTCCTGGTCGAGCCGATATTCGTCAGGCTCTTGGTATTCGAAGCGCGTGGCCTTCGTCGCTCCGAACACCTGCCTCAGGTTCTCGGCGAAGTTCTGGCGATTGTCCTTGTCGCCTAAGCGGAAGTACCGGACCTGGTGACCTTGCTTGGTCAGGAACTCGGCCATCCGACGCATCCCCGCGAAGATCGCGATCACCTTCTGGGCGTGATGCACCACGTAGTCCGTCTCGGACCGTACTTCCATGAACACGTACGTCACCGAGGCGTCCTTCTTGCCGAACCAGGAATGCTGCGGGTTCAGCTGATCGCCGAGGATGAGACGGACGGTGGAGGGCACCCCCGTAAGGGAGGAAGAACTCGAGGAATGGCAAACGAGGCCTTGAGGTAGGGGCGGCACCACGTGCTGGCCTCGGAATCAGGGTGCAATCCTCGGGTCCGATTTGCGCTACGGGCCGAGTCCGACTCCTTCGGCGCATGCGTGGAGTCAAGAAAGTCGACTTGCCGACCAAGGTCTGTCCGACCTGCCAACGGCCGTTCAGCTGGCGCAAGAAATGGGAGCGCTGCTGGGACGAAGTCCGCTTCTGCAGTGATGCCTGCCGACGCGACACCCCGCGTGGCCAGGCACCCAAAAGCCCGGGGTCGCCGGGCTGATTACAAGATCTCGGTCGCTCAAAGGAAGGCTTGGGCGACCCGCGCGTAGAACGGGATGCCGAGGACGATGTTCAACGGGAAGGTCAGCCCAAGGGAGAGCCCGAAGTAGAGCGAGGGGCTGGCCTCGGGAATCGCGAACCGCAGCACCGCCGGGACGGCGATGTACGAGGCGCTCGCCGCGAGGGTCATGAGCAAGGCGCCGTCGCCGGCCCCGATACCAAGCAGCCGGCAAAGGCCCAGGGCGAGGGCGGCATGTGTCAGCGGACCGACGATCGCGTAGGCCAGGACCAAGGGCGACTTGCCCAGGATCTCCTTGAAGTTGCGCGAGGCGAGCAGCCCCATGTCGAGGAGGAAGAAGGCCAGCATGCCCTTGAAGAGGTCGACGGAGAAAGGCTGCATCACCGCCTTCCCATGCTCCCCGGTCAGGACGCCCACGACCATCGCGCCGAGCAGCAGCAGCTGCGCGCCATCCGTGAAGGATTCGTGCAGGACCTTGCCGACGCTCAAGGGCGCCGCGCCCTGCCCGCCGGCCGTCTTGCGCCGCAGCAGGTTGGCGCCCACGACCGCCAGCAGGATCGCCGGCGACTCCATGAGGGCCATCGCGGCCGACATATGCCCGCCGTATGGGCGCCCGATGTTGTCGAGATGCTGGGTCGCCGTGATGAAGGTCACCGCGCTCACCGAGCCGTAGGTCGCCGCCAAGGCGATGGCGTCGAAACCGCCGAGGACCCGCCGCAGGAAGAAGTAACCGATGAGCGGCACCACGATCGCCAGCAGGACCGCGGCGCCCAGGCCGGCGGCCACCTCGGGGGTGACGCCTGACTTCGCCAAGGCGAAACCGCCCTTGAGCCCCAAGGCCATGAGCAGGTAGAGCGAGAGGAACCGGGAGACCGGGGCCGGTATCTCGAGGTTGGAGCGGACCAGACCCGCGAAGGCGCCGAAGACGAAGAAGAGGATGGCCGGATCCAGGAGGTTGCTCATGCCCTCCGGGATGACGGGCAAAACAATCTTGAAAATATCAATCTGAAAATCTTACTCATAGGTATTAACCTATGGATATCACCTTTCGGCAACTTCAGCTCTTCCGCGCCTTGGTGACCACGGGCAGCGTCAGCGGCGCCGCCCGCGAAGCGGACGTCACGCAACCGACCGCTTCCATCCACCTCCGCGAACTGGCGGAGGAGATCGGGCTCCCGCTCTACGAGGTCATCGGACGCACCGTGCACCTGACGGAGGCGGGCCGGGAACTGGCGGCGACGGCCCGGGCGGTGCAGGACGAATGGGAGACCTTTTCCCAGAAGGTCGCGGCGCTCAAGGGCGCCGAGCGCGGGAAGCTGCGCGTGGCGGTCGTCAGCACCGCGAAATACTTCGTGCCGCGCCTGCTCGGCGAATTCTGCGCGGCCCATCCGGGGATCGATGTCGCCCTGGAGGTGCTCAACCGCGACGGCGTGATCGCGCGCCTGAGGGACAACCTCGACGACCTGTACGTCATGTCCCGTCCGCCGACCGACCTCGCCCTCGAGGACCGGATCCTCCTCCCCAATCCGCTCCTGCTCATCGCGCCCAAGTCGCATCCGCTGGTCCGCCGCAAGCGCATCGAGATCAAGGCGCTGGCCGGGGAACGCTTCATCTTCCGCGAAGAGGGCTCGGGCACCCGTCTCGCCACGGACGCCTTCTTCAAGTCGCAACGCTTCCAACCCAAGGTACGCCTGACCCTCGGAAGCAACGAGGCCATCAAGGAGGCCGTCGCGGGCGGCCTCGGCCTGGCGGTGATCTCCTCGCACGCCCTCCGCCATGCCCCGACGCCCGGCCTGACCGTCCTCGACGTCGTCGGCTTCCCCGTGTCGTCCCAATGGCACATCGTCTACCCGAGCGGACGGCGCCTTTCGCCGATCGCCAAGATCTTCGAAGCACATCTCGTCCGGCATTCCGCGGAGATCGCCCGCGCGCTCAAGACCTGACGCTGCGGCCGGACTACGGCCAGCGAACAAGGCACAAAAAAGCCCGGTGTCACCGGGCTGATTTTCTGAGCCTCTGGGCCTCTAAGCCTCCGAGCCTCTTCTTTTCTTCTTACTTAGGTCCGCCGCTGCGGCGGGTGCCGGGACGACCGAAGGGGCGGTAGTTGCCTTGGGAGGCGCGGAAGCCGCCGTGACGACCACCCTGCGGGCGGCCTTCGCGTTCGCTGTTGTGCGCGCCGGCGCGGGGATCCTGGTGACGCTGGAAATCTTCCGGGGTGCGGGGCGGAGCCTGCTGGGTGTAATCGAAGCCCTGCAGCTTTCCGCAATGGAGGTGCTTGCCGACGATGCGTTCGAGGCGGCGGAGTTCGCCGAGGTCTTCGCGGGTGACGAAGGTGATCGCGGTGCCGGTCGAGAGCGCGCGGCCAGTACGGCCGATACGGTGGACGTAGTCTTCGAGCTGGTCAGGGAAGTCGAAGTTGAAAACGTGGGAAATGCCGTCGACGTCGATGCCGCGCGAGGCGATGTCGGTCGCGACGAGCACGCGGATCTCGCCGTTCTTGAAGGCCTGGAGGGCGCGCTGACGCTGGCTCTGCGAACGATTGGCGTGGATGGCGGCGCAGCTGATGTCTTCGCCCTGGAGTTTGCGGCAGATACGGTCGGCGCCGTGCTTGGTGCGCGCGAAGACGAGGACCATCTTCAGGGCTTCGTCCTTGAGGAGGTGGTGCAGCATGACCTGCTTGAGGGCACCCGGGCACTCGTAGAGCAGCTGGGTGACGGTCTCGGCAGGGGAAGTACGGCGGCCGACCTCAATCATCTGAGGGTCGCGCTGATACTGCTTCGTGAGGGTCTCGATCTCGCGGGAGAGCGTGGCGGAGAACATCAGGGTCTGGCGTTCCTTCGGGAGCGCGCGGACGATGGTGTTGATGGCAGGCAGGAAGCCCATGTCCAGCATGCGGTCGGCTTCGTCGAGGACGAGGTACTCGACGGCGGAGAAGTCGCCATGTCCCTGGCCGCCGAGGTCGAGCAGACGGCCCGGGGTGGCGATGAGGAAGTCGCAGCCACGGCGAAGGGCGGCGATCTGGGGGCGTTCGGAGACGCCGCCGTAGCAGGTGGCGACGGTCGCACCGGCATAACGGGAATAGGCGGCGACGTTCTCGGCGATCTGGACCACGAGCTCGCGGGTCGGCGCCAGGATCAGGCAGCGGACGCGGCCCTGGTGGGCGCCGGACTTCGTGCGGACGAGGCGGGTGAGCAGAGGGAGGGTGAAAGCGGCGGTCTTGCCGGTGCCCGTCTGGGCCACGCCGATGACGTCCTTGCCCTCGATGATGACCGGAATGGAAGCCTTCTGGATCGGCGTCGGTTCGGTGTAGCCCTGGTCGGCCACGGCTTTGAGGATGGAGGCGTCGAGGCCTAAGGATGCAAACGGCATTAGCGCAAGGTGAGTAGAGGAAATGGAAAGGGCGAGAAGAATAGGGGGATAACGAGCATAAGGGGTTGGCGGTTAGCGGCTGGCGGTTAGCCCACCAAACACCTACCAAACGGACGGGTAATCAGGTCGGGAATCAGGTTCGGACTCATCCAACCGCTAACCGCCAACCGCCACCGCCAGTGTCTAGGCCTGCCTCCACGATTGCACTCCCCTCCTCGCCCTGTAACAAACTGACCATGAGCCTGTTCGCCCGCAAAAGCATCGCAGCCCTCCAGACCGAAGCCGCCTCGACAGGCGAAGGGACGCTCAAACGTTCCCTCTCCGCCACCAACCTGGTGATGATCGGTATCGGCGGCATCATCGGCGCCGGCATCTTCGTCCTCACCGGCCACGCCGCCGCCACGCACGCTGGCCCGGCCGTCGTCCTTTCCTTTGTCATCAGCGCCATCACCTGCGCCCTCGCTGGCCTGTGCTACTCCGAGATGGCCGCCGCCGTCCCGGTCTCCGGTAGCGCCTACACTTATTCCTACGCGACGCTCGGCGAACTGATGGCTTGGATCATCGGCTGGGATCTCGTCCTCGAATATGGCGTCGGCGCCGTGACCGTCGCGGTCGGTTGGGCCGGCTACCTCAAAGGCTTCCTCGAAGGTTTCGGCATCCAGATCGCCAACGCCTACTCTTCGGCTCCGTTCGATTGGGTCATGGACAAGGCCACGCACACCGAACACTTCGTGAGCACCGGCGCCGTCGTGAACCTGCCCGCGATGCTCGTCGTCGCGATCGTCACCGCCCTCCTCGTCGTCGGCATCGAAGCTTCCGCCAAGGTCAACGCCGCCTTCGTCGTCCTCAAAGTCACGATTGTTGTGCTCTTCATCGTGCTCGGCCTCGGCCACGTGCTCCACTCCAACTGGGTCACCGTCCACAACCCGCAGGGCCTGTTTATCCCGCCGCCTCACGAAGGACACTTCGGCTGGGATGGGATCATCCGCGCTTCGGGCGTGGTCTTCTTCGCCTACATCGGCTTCGACGCCGTCTCGACCGCCGCGCAGGAATCCAAGAACCCGCAGCGCGACATGCCGATCGGCATGCTTGGCTCCCTCGCCATCTGCACGGTGCTCTACATCCTCGTGGCCTACGTGCTCACGGGCGTCGTCCCCTACGACCAGCTCAACGTCGCCCAGCCGATCGCCAAGGGCATCGACGCCATGGGTCTCCCTTGGCTCGCCCCGTTCATCAAGTTCGGCGCCATCCTCGGCCTGAGCTCAGTGATCCTCGTGCTCATGCTCGGCCAGACGCGCGTCTTCTTCTCGATGTCCAAGGACGGCCTCCTGCCGGTCTCGTTCGGCAAGGTCCACCCGAAGTTCCGCACGCCGGCCCGCATCACGCTCGTGACCGGCATGGCCATCATGGTCGCCGCTGGCCTCGCTCCCATCGGCCTCGTCGGTGAACTCTGCAGCATCGGCACCCTCTTCGCCTTCGCGCTTGTCTGCCTCGGCGTCATGGCCCTCCGCGTCCTCGACCCGAACCTGCACCGCCCCTTCCGCACGCCCTTCATCTGGGTCGTCGGTCCGGCCGGCGCCGCCGCGAGCTTCTACCTGATGCTCGCCCTCCCAGCCGACACCTGGATCCGCCTCATCGTGTGGATGGCCATCGGTCTCGTGATCTACTTCGTCTACGGCCGGCGCAACGCCGCCCGCGTCCGCGCCGAATCCGAACGCGCGAAGTAAGTCACTTCTTAGCCGGCGCCAGTTCCTGTCGCGTCGCGATGGGCACGTAGCCGATTTCGAGCCCCTTGGGCGGGGTCAGGACCTGCGCGGGATCAAGCGCGGCCAGCTTGCCGACGGTCGGAGGCGCGAGGTAGTCCCGATCCTTGGTCCACGAGCGATGCAGCTTCTCGACTTTGACCTGGAGTGCTTCTCGTTCCGCTGACGTGAGGTCGGCGTTGAGCATCGCCGGCTGGTCGGCGAAGCGATACCAGTAATAGGTGACGACGCTGCCGTCGCCGAGGAAGGCCTTGAACGGACCAGCCTTCGGACCAGGAATCTTCCAAGTCGTCTTTTCGCCCGGCTGGGTCTCCCGCGGATCTTGCGGCTTTTCCTTCGGGGGATCGAAGCTCAGTTCCGTCAACCCGGTCGTGGCCGGGACCTCGGCGGGCTTGACGACGACCCACTGTTTGTTCTTGGGGCCTTCGTTAAGGCGGAAGTATTGCGGCAGCGTCACGAGACCGGGCGCGGCGCGGGAGACGAGCTCGTCGTTCCACTTGTAGCCGTAGGTCATCGGGTCCGGCGAATGCGGCGTGGCGAAGGACTTCCAGGCGAGCGGGGTCTTCTGCTCGCGCGGCGTGTTCGGCGGATAGATGCGCCAGGTCGAACCGCCGTCCTTCTTGAAGTTCTGGATGAACGCCCCGGCGGGATTGATCGCGCCGGTCGCCATGGGGCCGCCGTCGAACCAGGCCTTCACGCCGTCGTACAGCGCCCGACGATCATACGACGTCAGGCGATGCAACACGATGGTGGTGCCGTCGGCTCCGACCGGGAAGGATGTCGGGGCGACGCGCGCGTAGGTGTCGCCCTTGGCGTCCTTGGCCTGCGCGGCCGGGACGTACTGGGTCTCCATCTGGAAATGCTTGTTCGGATCCGAACCACGGGAGTCCAGCATCAGGCCGGCGACGGCCGAATTACGGACGGCCGCACGCGACCAGAAGTTCGGCGTGAAGAAGCAGACGGGGCCCTTGAAATTCGCGGAGTTCAGGAAGAGCGTCCAGCAGTTGTCGCCGGTCGGGACGTCCTTACCTTCGGTCTTCGTCTTCGCCTGCGCAAACGGCATCGGCAGATAACCATAACCGAAGAGCTCACCGTTGACGCCCTGCTTGAGATTGAGGCCGTCGAGCGGGAAAAGCAGCCAAGGCGAAAGCTGCGCGACGCCGTAAAGGCCCCGCGGATCTTCCCAGCTGCCACGTCCGTAAGCCGGACCGTTGGCGATGTCGTAAAAGTTCACGCCCACGCCGCCCATGATGAACTTCGGCGTCTCGGTCGGGAAATGCGTGTCGCGCCACCAGCCGAGACCACCTTCGATATCGTTATAAAGGTCCTTGGGTTTCTCGCCCTGATACTGAGGGTGCATCCACGTGCCGAAGAGGCCGGTCTGGAAGCGATGGCCAGGGTACTGCTTCAGCAGCGGCCAAGCCGCGGCGTAGATCGAGAAACCGGCGTTGTAGCTGTCCGGCACCCGCTCGGTCGGGACGAGGAGGTAGCCGGCCATCTCGACCTTTTCCGGGGCGGCGGGAAGCGTCGCCGCCATCAGGCAGGCGACCAGCAAAGCGGGGGTGCGCATGGCGGGAAGTTAACGGCGCTCAGGGCGGCCTGCCCACCCGAAACGATCGGCGGTTGGCGGTTGGGCGTGCGCAGCCACCCTGACCTCGTGGTTCGCCTATCTCTCGGCGAACGGCCGACCAAGGTTGATCGGCCCTATCCAACGGAGAGACGGAACGTTCGAGACTCTTCGTATCCAACCGCTAACCGCCAACCGCTGACACCCTCTGCCTCTGCCCCTTGAATCTAGCCCCTCCCCCTACCCATACCCCTGCAAAGCCTAGCCCTATCCCTACGCCTATCCCTAGCCCTCCCAATTGGGCTTTGACTAGGGTTTTCCCCGTCCGTTAACCATAACCCTCGATTCCGTCCGTCCCG
>Ga0214919_10005744_pt1 | contig 17396 bp, 15 predicted proteins | sample LL1503_MetaG_FD_177994 | JGI IMG/M metagenome (GOLD analysis project Ga0214919, IMG submission 177994) | Freshwater microbial communities from Lake Lanier, Atlanta, Georgia, United States - LL-1503 | ecosystem: Environmental > Aquatic > Freshwater > Lake | place: USA: Georgia | collected...
TCATAATCCTTTGGTCCCAGGTTCAAGTCCTGGTGGGCCCACCAATAGTGAAAAAGCCACTGATTTTTTAAGTCAGTGGCTTTTTTTCATTTGTAACCATAAGAAAGTAAAAAATCGAATATCAATAACACCAAGCACCGTTAATATTTGTACTTAACTATCGTAAGTCTGAAGTCACGTTACTTGCCTTAGAAATAGCCGCCCATTTCTTAATCTCATCGGATATGAACGTTTCGAATTGGTAGGGTGTCATTGGATGGGTTTCTGCACCTTGCTTAGCCAATATCTCGCGAACTTCTTTCTCCGCAAATACTTTATTCATTTCTTGATTTAATTTATCAACTATCGCACGAGGTGTTCCAGCTGGGGCAGAAAATCCAAACCAACTTGTTGCCTCATAATTTGGATAACCTGATTCCCCAACAGTAGGAACGTTAGGCAGCTGCTCTGATCGTTTAGTCGATGTAATTGCCAGTGCTCGCAATTGCCCGCTATTGACTAAAGAAATGACCGTTGGGATCGACGGAATTACAAATTGAATTTGTCCTGAAACAACATCTGAAATCGCAGGACCGGCACCTCGATATGGTATGTGAATCATATCTGCGCCTGAAAGGTTTCCTAAGAATACGCCAGCAAGGTGAACTGCTGTCCCAACTCCACCAGAACCAAAAGACACTTTTCCTGGATTCTTTTTAGCGTAATCAATTAACTCTTTAACTGTTTGTATAGGCAGCTTAGGGTTAACTACCAGCAAACTTGGCACTTTAATTCCAAGTGCAATTGGGCTGAAATCTTTAATCGGATCGTATGGAAGCTTGTTGGCTATGCCAGGGACTATCGCAAATGAAGTGTCTGTAAGTAAAAGGGTATAGCCATCAGGTGTAGATTTCGCCACAAAATCAGCGCCAATTGTGCCTGTTGCGCCGGTTTTATTGTCAACTACTACTGGCTGGCCAATGGACAATGAAAGTTTTTGGGCCAAAATTCGAGCCGTAAAGTCGCTTGTTCCACCAGATGGAAAAGGTACGATTATTTTGATAGGTCGATTTGGGTACATTTGTCCCCAAGAAACTCCACAAACAAGAATAGTGAAAAAGAATATGAGTAATTTTCGAATCAGTAGACTCATAGCAGCTCCTGAAAATGCAGAATTTTTTTAATTAACACGATATCTCTCTACCGTTTTCCAATCTATGCCAAACCCAAAACCTGGTTCGTTGCCTAAGACTAGTTTTCCATCTTTTAGTTGCGCCCTGAAAGTAAAGAGTGTGTCCCAAAGTGGATCTCGCTTAGCATTAGGAAACACTTCAACACAATAACCATTTATCGCAGCTGCAGCCAAATGTCCTTGTACATGAGCATCATGATGAGTTGCCATTTGAACACCGTTTAAATTTGCATAGGCTGCAACACGCAACCATTCGGTTACCCCTCCAGACCTACTGGCGTCAAATTCCATATATCTGACGCCGCCTAAATCTATAAGATCTCGACACGCCCACGCATGCATTTCTGATTCACCACTAGCTAACGGGACATGTGTGCAATTTGCTAATTTCCCAAGTGACCGCACAGAGTCATACCAATGCATTGGCTCTTCAAACCAAAATATATCGAATGGTTCAAAAGCTCGAATTGCCCTAACTGCTTGATCCCATGTGTAAGCACAATTAGCGTCAACCATAAGTTGTGCTGTAGGCCCAATTGCCTGTCGCACAGCCTTGACTCGTTCAACATCAATTGCCAAGTCCACGCCACCGACTTTCATTTTGACGCCAGTAAAGCCTTGTTGAATATAGGATCCCATTTCTTCTGCAATGTAAAAATGGTCGTGATTCATCCAGTAATATCCGCCTGTGACATACGCGTGAATTTCATTGCGGGTGCCACCTAAAAGTTTCCAAACAGGTAAATTAGTTGCCTTGCCTTTGATGTCCCACAGAGCAATGTCAATTCCACCAAGTGCAATTAGTAAGGCTTGCCGATTGACGCTACTAAATAGTTGTGGTTGATTGAACTTCTGATAGTCACCAGGACTAGTCGTAGTGATATCAAAAACTTTTTTCCAGATGGCCTCATGCGCCAAAGCATCCATTCCTTTGAGAAACAGATCAAGTTCCTCAATTAGCTTTAGTACTGCAGGTATCTGTCTGCCGTGCAGAGTTCCATAACCTACTATTCCTTCATCGGTTTCAACTTCAACAATGATCTGCCCGCAGCGATCGATTATTTCATTTGCCACCCAATAGATTGCATCTAGCGGAACTACAAGTGCGTGAGCTTTAATTCGTTTAATTTTCATATTGAAAAAATCCTTTTATTTCACTTTAGCCTGCTCTGTAAACATAAGTCATTATTCAGTTTAATTCGTGTTGAGTTCATTTAATCTGTCACCGTGCGGATGCAAACCTTGACGTATGCTTCGTCTAGTAACCACCATGCGCCTTAAAGATATCGATTCGGCAAAATATTTCTTTGCACCCTTGTCCTTTACGGGTTGCGAGTAACTTCTTAATTAACAAAGCTTAATCCCTCACAGGAAAGCACTGTCCACGGAGAAACCCTGTGTGCTCGGCTCTAGATGCTTGAGTTTGTCTACAGTTGCGAGAGAAGTCGATGAGTGTAAATATTGATGAGTAAATAACGTACACGTATACTTCACAAAATTAAATTAGTAATAAGTGTCGAAAAACAATCAAATATCATGATGCTAAGAAAATCTTTCTTTATGTTTCCCATGGCACTTCGCTGTACTCTGCTTCTTATTTTAATAACAGGAAGTGTTTTTAAAGCCAGTTTTGCTGCTGAGCCTTGGCCAAATCGTCCGGTAATTATTGTTAATCCATGGGCAGCAGGCGGGCCTGCGGAAGGCATTATTAGGCCAATTGCGGACAAGCTTTCATCAAAATTTGGTCAGCCCTTCATCATTGATACGAAAAGTGGAGCGAATGGAACTATAGGTGCGGCATTTGTTGCCCGCGCTAAACCAGATGGTCATACATTACTCTTTGCCCACGTAGGCCCGATTGCTATCAGTCCTGCTTTGTCACCCAAACCTCCTTATGATTCTTTAAGGGATTTTGTTCCGATTGTCCAGATTTCATCTAGTCCTACTGTCCTTGTAGTACGAAGTGATTTTCCAGCTAAGACTTTGAATGAGCTAATTTCTTATTCCAAGGTTAATCCAGGAAAGGTCGCTTACGGGTCTGTAGGAATTGGTAGCTCTACTCATTTAGCAGGAGCAACACTTGCTCAGAGTGCAAAGATTGAAATGATTCATGTTCCATATCGAGGATCTTCTCTAATCAATACTGACTTGCTTGGCGGGCAAATTCAAACAGCTTTTGTTGGTGTTGCCGGCGTTAAAGGGTTAATAAAGGATGGAAGATTGCGTGCGCTTGCTGTAAGCGAATCTAATCGTTCTGATATCTTACCGGATGTGCCTACTGTCGCTGAAACGATTCCAGGTTTTCAAATGACGACTTGGTATGGCTTGATGGCTCCTGCAGGAACATCTCCAGATATAGTGTCTAAACTTCAATCTGAAGTTGCCTTGATTCTAAAAAATCCTGAAATCGCGAGTCGAATGAGAGATAACGGTCTAGTTCCCGAAGGTTCTACTTCTCAGTCCTTTGCAGAATTGATTAAAGGTGATTTATCTAGATGGTCAGCCGCAGTAAAGGCGGCTGATATCAAGGATTAGTTAGGTGCCTAAAATTGAATTTATCAATTGGTTATAGCGTTAATCCATCGTAACTTTTACTGTCTTGTTTATCTCTCGCCAGCGCACTAAATCATTTGACATTAATTTTCCAAATTCACTAGATGTCCCATAAACTGCAGGTGCACCTCTTGCGTCAAGTTCTTTGATTACGTTTGAATCGGCAAGAATAATTTTTAGTGCTGATTCATACTTGAACATAATTGATGGAGGTGTTCCTGCTGGTGCCAATAAGCCATACCAAAGTGATACATCAAAACCCGGGACTCCGGATTCCATTATTGTGGGAACTTCTTGGTAAGTTGGAATTCGCTTGCTGCCCATGTTTGCTAATAGTCGTAAGCGCTTTTCTTTTATAAAACTGTCAACGCCTGAAAGAGGCGTAAACATAAACTGTGTTTCACCAGACAGAAGGCCCGTTAAGGCTGGTCCAGTCCCTTTATAGGGTATGGGAACAATATCTATCTGACTAATTGATTTGAGCCATTCTCCAGAAAGATAAGCCAAAGTTCCTAGCCCAGCAGTTCCATGATTAATTTTTCCAGGGTTGGCCTTTGCAATTGAGATTAGTTGTCTAAAACTTGTTATTTCCGATTGGATCGGTACAACAGCAACCATGGGTGCAACACTGATTAGTCCAATAGGTATGAAATCCTTCATGATGTCATATTTGAGTGGCCTTTTAGTCATGGCGACACTTATCACTGAAGTATTTGGAATGAGCAGAATTGTGTAGCCGTCAGGACTAGATTTTGAAACTATTTCTGCGCCAATATCACCCGCAGCTCCAGGCCTGTTATCAACAATTACTTGTTGACCTAATTCGACAGAAAGCCTTTGAGCTACTAAGCGTCCAACAATATCATTTCCACCGCCTGGCGGAAAGCCGATCACCATTCGAATGGGTTTTTCTGGGAATTCTGCGCTGTTCGCTGGCTGTGATAAGTTCAAAATCGCTATTAAAGCAATGCCTAATAGGGTAATCAATCTCTGTGACATAGGGTGCGTTACTCCTTTTACCTTCAGCTTATCAAGGGTGAGAATAAGGGTCAATCAAATTCAAAAAACAGTTGTGATTGATTTGAAATTAAGATAGATTGAGTAGTAATTTTCCAAAAAGAAATTGGACTAAATTTCGATTTTCATGCAAAGTAAGTCGATCTCATTTTAAGGAGAAAATTTTGCTAAGGATGTCATTTATATTAATGTGCCTTTGGGTGAATATTGACTCTCCTGCATTTGCAGAATATCCAGAAAGACCGATTCGTCTTATTGTGCCCTTCGCGGCAGGCGGGGCAACGGATGTTGTTGGCCGATCTCTTGCAAATGCAATGAGTAAGAATCTGGGGCAGCAAGTTGTAGTGGATAACAAGCCTGGTGCGGGTGGAATTCTGGCAGGGACTTTGTTGGTTAAGGCTGTTCCAGACGGATATACATTGATCTTAGGGTCAATCGGCATGTTAAGTATTGGCCCTAATTTGCGGAATGACCTGCCGTATAGCATTAGAGATCAATTTATTCCCGTTGCACAAGTTTCATCTACGCCAAATTTGATTGTGGCACACCCATCTCTAAAGGCTAACAATCTGGTTGAATTGATTCAGTTGGCAAAAAGTGAGCCTTACAAAATTGCTTATGGATCATCTGGACCAGCAACTTCTACTCACCTTAGTGGTGAATTATTTCAATCAATGTCAGGTGCAAAGCTGACGCATGTTCCATACAAAGGTGGATCGCAAGCGTTGAATGATTTATTGGCTGGTCAAATTCCGTTAATGTTCGACACGATGTCGGCAGTTCAGGCTGTTAAGTCCGGAAAACTTAAGGCGTTTGCAATTACATCTGATCGACGATCAAATCTGCTACCAGATGTTAAAACAGTCTCAGAAGCAGGACTTCCTGGTTATAAAACAAGTTCGTGGAACGGCATCTTGGCACCAGCAGGAACTAGTAAAGAAATAGTTGCTAAGTTAAATTCTGAAATTAACAAAGCACTGGCATCAGTGGATGTTCAAAAATCATTAGCATCTGATGGATCAGAACCGCGAGGAGGTACGTCAGAAGAGTTTGCAAAGTTCATAGTTGACGAAACAGCTCGTTGGGGAAAACTTATAAAAGATGCAGGTATAAAGGCCAGTGAGTGATTATGTCAATTGCGAATGTTAACGATCAAAAACCAGGAACGCTTAGTGGTCTTAGAGTCATTGAGTTTGCTGATGAGTTGGCTGAATACGTTGGTCTACTTTTGGCTGGTATGGGTGCTGAAGTTATTAAAATTGAACCGCCTGAGGGTAGTAGCACTCGTTTAATAGGTCCTTTTTATAAGGACACGCCAGCATTAGAAAACTCTTTGCATTTTTGGAGTTACAACAGAAATAAAAAATCTGTCGTACTTCCAAAGACTGATGAAAAAGAGTGGTTGATTAAACTGATTGGCTCCGCCGATATTTTGATCGATAGTAGTTGCGGTAAATTAAATAGGATTTTAGGGTTCGATAATGCAGAATTAATTGAAAAATTTCCTTCTTTAATATTAGGAAGAATTACCCCATTTGGGGATAAGGGGCCTTGGAAGGACTTTAAGTCGTGTGACCTTGTTCACCTTGCACTTGGCGGCGTCATGATGAATTGTGGATATGACCGTGATCCCGGAGGACGTTACGACTTGCCACCAATCGCACCACAGCTTTGGCATTCTTATCACATAGCAGGAGAACAACTAACTATTGGCATCATGGCAGCCTTAGTTTACAGAATGGAGACTGGGAAAGGACAAGACGTATCTTGTGCGGTTCATGAAGCAGTATCAAAAAACACTGAAGTTGATCTGATGTCTTGGGTAATGCGTCGTGCGCCCATTTATAGACAAACTTGTAGACACGCTGCTGAAAGTCCTGGGCGAGTTCCAAGTATCAGTCACACAAAAGATGGCCGTTGGTGTATGACGTGGGGCGTTTCTGCCAGAGATGAAGCCAATTTGGTTCCTTTTTTGCAGCGTTACAACATGGCTGCAGATTTGGAATTGCCAGGTGAAAATTCTGATATGAAAGCAAGAAGTATTCCCGGTACAGTGGCAATGAACGAAAGAACTGCCCATAAGCTGGAAGTCATACAACGCTTTGTAGGAGCGCATTCGTACGATAATTTGCCATGGAATGCGGCTCAAGATGCCGGCTTGCTTTGGGCGCCAGTCCGTAAACCTCATGAAAATGCAACGGACCAACATTGGCTTTATCGTAAAACTTTTGCGGATATCAATCATCCTGAATTGGGTAAATCATTTAGATACCCAACAAGCAAGTGGTTGAGCACCGCAAATGATTGGCAAGTCGGAAGACGGGCTCCAATGTTGGGAGAGGATACCGAAAAAGTGCTTGCTGAAAAAATTAAGCCGCTTAAATTAAATTCCCCTAAAAAATCTGTCTCTCGAACTACAACAGTTTCTGCGCGTGGAAAGCCTTTTCCTCTTCAAGGAATTCGGATACTGGATTTTTCTTGGTTTTTGGCTTCTGCTGGGGGTACTCGTATCACGGCAGCTTTGGGTGCTGAATCTCTTAAAGTTGAATGGAAAGATAATCCTGATACACGTTTAGCAGCTATGTCTCCAATAGGAGGAAGAGAAGCCAGACTTTCTGCCACCTCTCCACTTAAAGGCGTTTCTGATTCAGATATGGGTGGACAATTCAATAACAAAAATTCTGGAAAACGAGGCTTGTCATTGAACATTAGACACCCTGAAGGCCTCGAAATTGCAAAGAGACTTATCGCGCAATGTGATGTTGTAGCTGAAGGATTCTCACCAGGAGTACTCGAACGCTTGGGGCTTGGATATGAAGTATTAAAAGCTATTAAACCTGACATTATTTATATTCAACAGTCTGGTATGGGTAGTGCAGGAACTTACGGAAGATTTAGAACCGTTGGACCAGTCGCAGCTTCCTTTGCTGGTACTTCGGAAATGTCTGGGCTAGCTGAACCTGCTTTACCAGCAGGTTGGGGATACTCGTACTTAGATTGGATGGGTGCGTACGGATTTGCACTTGCTATTCTTGGAGCAATTTTTCATAGAAATCGGACTGGCGAAGGTCAATTTATAGATTCATCGCAGTGTGAAGCTGGGATATTTTTGACAGGGTCAACAGTTCTTGATTGGTCTGCAAATGATCGTACATGGACGCGTATTGGAAATCGATCGCCATATAAACCAGCAGCACCACATGGCGCATATCGCTGTTTGCCTGATAAAGAAAAAGGTGATGACAGTTGGGTGGCGATTGCATGTTTTGACGAAGAGCAATGGCTCGCGTTCACTGAAGTTGCAAGTCTTAAAAAGATTCGACTTGATCCTCGATTTTCGACATTGTCTGCTCGACTTAAGCACCAAGACGCTCTTGACGAATTGGTAAATGAATGGACTCAAAAGATTGATGCTTATGAAGTGATGTTCACTCTTCAAAAAGTGGCAGTCCCTGCTGGAGTGTGTCAAACGGCAGGCGATCGCTGTGATCGTGACCCACAACTTCAAGCAATGGAATGGCTGACTGAAGTAACAGGCAGCAAAATAGGGCGTTGGCCAGTTGCTGAAGTTTCTGCAAAGATGAGTGAAACGCCTCCGTACTCAGGAGGGCCAATTGACCGTGCAGCCCCATGTTACGGAGAGGATAACCATTTTATATTGACTCAATATCTTGGTTATTCGGATTCGGAAATCGAAAGATTAATTCGCGAAAATATCATTTAATTTATAAGAGGAACAAATGACTTCTTTTTTAGATACTTCTAAGCCCCTTTCTGGTCGTGTAGCTATCATCACTGGATCAGGACGCAATATTGGTAAAGGAATAGCTTTAAGTCTTGCGCGCGCAGGGGCTAAAGTTGTTTTAAACGGACATAAAAATGAAAATGCCTTGAAACAAGTAGCAGCAGAAGTCGAGGCTATAGGTGGTGAAGCTATGACTTTTTTAGCTGATGTTTCTAAGGCGGATCAAGTTAAGGCTATGGTGGATGCAACCATTGAAAAGTTCGGCGGAGTCGATATTGCCATATCAAATGTCGGGCTTCGTATGCGGCAAGCTTTTTTAGAAATTTCACCAGCTGATTGGCAGCAGGTCATGGAAACTAATTTAAGTGCAGCTTTTTATCTTGCACAGGCCTGCATACCTTCAATGAAAGAACGTGGATATGGACGCCTAATACACATGTCTGGTCGTGACGGATTCTTTACGATTTCTCATCGAGCACACAACGTGACCTGTAAGGCAGGACTTCACTCATTGGCAAAAGCAATTGCACTTGAGTTTGGAGAGTTTGGTATTACTGCAAATACCATAGCGCCAGGAAAAATGGATACTGATCGTGATGAAAAACACTATCCTGGCTATAAAGAAGAATGGGCAGAGCATATCAAAACAATGCCACTTCGTCGTCTGGGTTTACCTAATGATGTTGCAGAAGCTTGTCTTTATTTATGCTGCGGCGGTAATTATGTTACTGGACAGCTATTGCATCTTAATGGCGGCGATTCCATGTTTTGAAAAGGAATTTTTATGAGCATGAATGCGCTAAAGAAAAAAATTGCAGTTGTAGGCGTTGGTACCACTGAATATGGCAATTTTCCAGATCAAAGTGATTATTCTCTCGCAGCGCAGGCTTTTAAAAATGCACTTGATGATTGTGGTTTAGAAAAAAATCAAATTGATGGCATGGTTTGCTGTCGTATTCCCTATTACGTTCGTATGGGATCAATTTTAGGGATTAATCCAAAGTGGACTGTTCAATTACCGCCTCATGGCCGTATGTCTGGCATGTCCATTATTGAGGCAATGATGGCACTTGAGTGTGGAGCTGCAACGCACGTGGCCCTGTTATATGCCAACATTGGTCGATCAAGAAGAGTTAATTATGGCGGTGATGAGAATTTGGGATTTTGGGACCCATGGGGGATGACTTCCCCAGGCGCTGCACATGCGCTAATGTTCAGACTGCATATGGAGCGATTTGGAACAACCACTCGTCAACTTGCAGAAGTGTCTGTTGCTTTCAGAAAAAATGCAATGCTCAATCCATCAGCGGTTATGAAAAAACCAATTAGCATTGACGAGCACGAAGAAGCACGCAGAATTGTTGAACCATTAGGATTATTAGATTACTGCCTTATTAACGATGGTGCTGTTTGCATAATTTTAACAACTGCTGATCGAGCTAAAGATCTAAAAAAGCCGCCAGTATTGATTTCTGGTGTTGGATCTCAAGAAGCTTTTACAGACAGCTCAATATCAAATTTTTCACAAAACTTCTGGTTTGATGAATTGCAATCTGTATCTAAGGAAGTATTTGAAATGGCAGAAGTTCAACATTCAGACGTTGATTTATTTTTACCTTACGACAACTTCAGTCCAACTGTATTATTCAGTCTAGAAGGTATGGGATTTTGTGCACAAGGTGAATCTGGTTCATATGTGGAAAATGGTACTTTAGCCTACGATGGGAGATTGCCAACTAATACTGATGGTGGGCATTTGTCTAACTCTTATATGCAAGGTTGGGGTTTGAATGTAGAAGCAGTTAGGCAAATTAGAGGGGAGTGTGGTGCAAGACAAATATCGAATTGCAGAGTTGCGCAGTATGTAAGCGCAACTCCATGCTGCAGATCAATCATTTACACACGAGATTGAGAGAGCGTTATGACAGGCAGCGAATACAACAAACCATTACCTTTCAATGATCCTCTAACAAGGCCCTATTGGGATCATGCTAAAACACATCAGCTGGCTATTCAAATATGCAATGAATGCACTGACAAGCATTTTCCACCTAGCCCAGTATGTCCTAAATGTTTATCTGAAAAGCAGTCTTGGACGGTTGTCAGTGGTAATGGATTCCTTTTAACTTGGGGACGCTTCCATCGTGCCTATTGGGATGGATTTAAATCTTCGTTACCTTACGATGTATGCGTAGTTAGGCTTGAAGAAGGGCCATTAGTTGTTAGTAATTTTTTGGGAACTACGCCTGTAGGTCTATTTACTGGAATGCCATTAAGGGCAGTGTTCGAAGATGTGACCACTGATATTTCATTGGTACGTTTCGTAAAATATTAATTGCATTTAAATTAATTTTAGATTTTTACTGTTTCTTGAAAGTTTAGTTTCAAGCCAGGACGCGGCCATTTCAATTTTACTAATTGACCAGTAGATGAAAGTGTGATCCATGCTGTACTCATGTCAGGCCCACCAAAACAAATGTTTGTGCAGGTTCGGTCTGTTAGTTGAAAATACTCTTCGCCAGTTCCGTCAGGAAGTACAGATGTGATGCCGCCGCGTACTAAAGTTGCCACACAGATTCGACCATCAGCCTCTACTTTTAATGAATCAAGGCGTTGATATTTTTCAGAGCCCCAAAGATATTCCCCACCGTTTGGAGACGGGTAATTTAACTTTTCTAATTGCCCAAAGCCGGTAATCTTAAATTTCCAAAGTCGACCTGTTTCAGTTTCTGCTACATAGAGCATATCCTCCTTAGGGGATAAACCAATTCCATTAGGAAATGGAATTGGAAAAATGATTTCCTTAATACTACTACCGTCAGGTAAAGCATAATAAATGCCACCTCGATCTACTTCTCGATCACGTCTCTTGCCATTGCAGGTGAAATAAAAGCCTCCCGATTTATCAAAAACAAGATCATTAGGCCCGTTTAATAAGTTTCCATTGCAATGTGCATACAAGGTTTCAACTTTTCCTGTCTTTAAATCCACTCTTTGAATACTTCCGCCTTTGTAATCTACAGGTTGGCCTCCTGGTCTTAAGACTCCTGTTTCTTTATGCCATTGGAATCCTCCATTGTTGCAAATATAAATGGCACCATCGGGACCTACCGCAGCACCGTTGGGGCCTCCGCCAGTAGTTGCAACCTGCTTCTTGGAGCCATCTGGAAATACTTGTGTAAGACAGCCCTGCTCAATTTCAACTACTAAGACTGAGCCGTCTGGCATTGCGACAGGTCCCTCAGGAAATCCAAGCCCGGTGGTCACAACCTCATACGCAGCATAAGGACCAGGGGCAATGGCGGGATGCGGAAATTTTAATTGGTGCATATTCAATTTCTACTTGGTTAATTTACTAAATCAATAAGATGCGTTAATGCTGGTGACAACGCGTTAGGGTTCCAAATAAAATATCCAGAGGTTTTTGTATCTGGATCTTCAATCGGAATATAAGAAACGTCTTTTAATTGCGCTCTTTGAAGAGAGGCTGGCGTAATAGCGATTCCCATAGCCTTTGAAACCATCAAAGCAGCTGTAATCCATTGGCGTACATGGGCTTTTTCTCGAGGGTAGAAACCCGCTCTGAGACACATTGACACAACATGGTTGTAACCCGATGGAGTTATATCTCTGGAAAAGATTATGAAATCTTCTTCCTTAAGTTCAGATAAATGGACACTAGTTTTCGAAGCTGCCCAATGCGATTGATGGATGCACAGCACAAACGAGTCATTTTTTAGTTTCTTACCACTCAATTCATTCGGAATATTTTGACCAGTTGAAAACCCCGCATGAATCTGTTTATTGCGCAATGCTTCAGCTTGTTCCATTACCGTAAGATCTGATAATCGGATTTGAATTTCATGATACGTCTTGTTAAAAATTTCTAATACCTCTGGCATACCTCTGTAAATCATTGAACTAGTAAAGGCTATTTGCAAAGTTCCTTTTTTACCAGTGGCTAATGCAATACCAGCTTCCTCTGTAGCTTTAGCCTGCGATACAGCCCTAATCGCTTCAGGTAAAAATGCTTTACCTACAGAGGTCAGTCGAACGGTTCGACTGTCCCTATCAAAAAGTCGAGTTCCCAAACTCTCTTCTAGTTGCATGATGCTGGCTGAAAGAGGAGGCTGTGTAATGTGCAGTCGTTTGGCAGCATTGCCAAAGTGTAGTTCTTCTGCAAGAACAATAAAATGACGTAATTGTTTTAGTTCCATAGCTTCTAATTTAAAGATAAATTAAGGTACATTTTTTTTAGGTATCCAATTTAGATCTTGATAGTTCTTGAAACATTTCCGAAACATCAATTCAGTGTCTATGCAATCATTAAATCCTGCTTCTCTTGCTTTGATTGTGCTAACTAATCTTACTGGCGGAGCCTCTGCCATTCCATAGCAAAATTGTCTATCTGCATATGCAAATCCTTGACCTACAAATGATTCAAGATCTTCAGGAGAGCTGAGATTGTTAAATCGAACGACACGTCGCCATTTCTCCTGATAATTAGACATTTCATAATTCAATGAAAGTGGCTTGTCAGGACCCGGAAGCATTCCTAAAGCGTCAGCAATAGATGGCCAAATATTTCGCCACTCAAATACATCTCCATTAGTTATGTTGAATGTTTCGTTTACGCATGATGGACTCGATCCAGCCCACTCGCATGCTTTAGCCAATAATTCTGCATCAACAGCCTCTCTGACCCAAGAAGGACCTCCTGGGAAGTAAAGTGGTTTTTTTTCACTTTTAAGAATAGCGGCATATGCACCTATTGCGGGAATAATATTCATATGGCTTCCAAGTGATTCCCCAAAAATGATTTGTGGTCGAAGAATTGTCCAACTCCATGATTTCCCAATTTGTTGAGATTTCAACCAATCTTCTTGCAGCCAATAGAAGATGTCATGTGTTGCCCTAGGAGATTTCTCCTTTGCTGGAATAGGAATAACTGATAGTGGATCTCCATAAGCTTTAGTTCCTTGAATTAAGGTGATGTGCTGAAGACATTTATTTACTTTAAGCATTGGAGCAATAACATTTTGGAACATTTTTTTATTGATTTCCATTTGTTCAGGTTCGTTCCAACCTTTTGTTCCTGCTTTTTCGAAATAAGCTGCGTATACGATGTGACTTACATCTTGCAATTGACTAAAAACATTTGAACAGGAAGTTTCATTAGATAGATCGACTGAAATAGTTCTTGCATTAATTAAATTTTCAGGCGTTCTTCTTGAAGCAGTTGTAACTTTCCAATCGACCTTATTCGAAAAATATTTGGCTACGTTGTAGCCTACTAGTCCACTTCCTCCTAAGACCAGCATGTGTTTCAATTTGTTCATATAGTGGTCGTACGCTAAATTATTAAATTGAAGAATAGCGTAATTCAAAGCCATCTGTGCAAGTAAAAATTCAAATTTCTTTTGTGTTTTTATACTTTGCTGTATAGTAAATTATGAAATTTCAATTGTCCATAATATGGACAGTTTTTCATGCCATTAAAAAGGAGTTGAAATGCGCTATTTGATGTGTTTGATTTTTGCTGGTTTTACTTTCTTATCCATAAATGCAGTAAATGCTCAAATCCCATACCCAAGTGCTCCTATTAAGGTAATTGTCCCGACAACACCAGGCGGTGCTTCAGACATCATGATGCGTCAGTTGGCACAAAAGATGTCTGAGTCAATGAAGTCTCCTGTGATGGTTGAGAATAGGCCAGGAGCTGGTAATGTGATCGGGAGTGATTACGTTGCCAAAGCTGCGCCAGATGGCTATACACTTTTATTGACATATACGGACCATGTATTTAATCCCTACTTGCACGCCAATATGCCTTATGACACTGTCAAAGACTTTGTTCCAATTTCTTTGATTGGTTCAGTGCCATTGCTTCTTGTTACCAATCCAACTGTCAACGCAAATTCTGCAGGTGAACTCATTAATTTAGCAAAGTTAAATCCGGGAAAACTAAATTTCGCATCTGCAGGGAGCGGGTCATCCTTGCACTTAGCAGGTGAATTATTTAAATTGATGGCTAAGATCGATGTAGAGCATATTCCATATAAAGGAACGACTCCGGGATTTGTTGATCTGATAGGCGGTCAAGTCCAATTCATGTTTCCCACAAGTGTTTCAGCTTGGAACCATGTGAAAAATGGGAAATTACGTGCATTGGGCATAACAAGTTCACAGCGTTCTCCTTATTTGCCCAACATTCCAACTGTCTCTGAATCTGGACTGCCCGGCTATGAGGCTTCTATTTGGTATGGTTTACTAGCCCCTGCTGGAACGCCACCAGCTGTTGTTGCTCGTTTAAATGCCGAATTGCATAAGGCAATGGCTCATCCCGATGTAAAGCAAAAATTAGCAGAGCAAAATTTTTCAATTACACCCAGTACATCAGAAGAATTTGGAAGAAAAATAAATTCAGAGTTAGACCGCTGGGGCAAATTGATTAAAGAAGCTAACGTTAAGCTCTAAAAAAGCAAAAAGCTTTTTAAATTGATCAATTCATCAATGAGTTGCAGCCAAGATATGTTCGATTTTTCTGGCACTTTCAGAAAGTTTTTGCGACAGCATATTTACTCTGCCATTTATCCTATGAGTAACCGAAGAAATGCTCAATGCTGCGATCGGTTCGCCTCCCAAATTTCTAATAACTTGGGCGATGGACTTTACGCCAAGTGTTGCCTGAACGGAATTAATGGCAAATTGACGACGGCGGGTCATCGTGACGGCATGACGAATTTGCCTTTCAGTCAAATTTCCAAACAGTCCATATCTGTGAACGTTACTGAGAATAATTTCATTTCGTTCAGGATTTTCAATGGCTGACAAGATGGCTAAACCACCAGCTCCGACACCAAGTGGTCTTTGCGTTCCAACATCAATTGTAACGATTCGAACTCCTGAGCTACCCTCTTGGCAAACAATGCATCGACCATCATCGCCTATACGAACGATCAAATACACAGTGTCCTCAACATCTAAAGCAAGTTGTCTTATGGTTTCTGAGCAAATTTTTCTCAAACTTGCGTGCGGACTAGTTCCAACGCTTAAGTTCGCAAAAAAATCACCTAAAAAGTATTGTTTACTTTCGAAATCTCGGTACAGAAATCCTTGTCGCTCAAGGCAAGAAGCGATCCGATACACAGTTGGCCTAGAAACATTCAAGTGCGACACCATCTCTGCAAGGGAAATGCCATTTCGTTGTTCCGAAACTACTTTTCGCAGAATGGTCGTGGCGCGGTCTATTGCTTGTGTTCCGGTCCCATTTTTTTGCCAATCATCTTTTTCTTGAAGATCATTGGAAGCTGATTTGGATTGATTTTTCATTTTTACAAATAACAATATGACAACATTTGATTACCAAGCTGATTCTTTAACTCAGTCGCTTTCTAATTTTGGTCGGAATCTTAAATTCAGTGACCTCTCATCAGAAGCCATATTGCGTACCAAGAATGCAATTATCGACTGCATTGGATGCATGTTGGCTGGAACCTTAACAGAGCCGGGGCGAATTGCTTCTAACTGGGCAATAGCGGAAGGTGGCGGATCACTTTCTACAGCAATTGGTCTTGGATATAAAACATCTCCATCGATAGCCGCATTTGTCAATGGCACCACAGGTCATGCGCTGGATTACGACGACGTGAGTCCACCAATGATTGGACATCCAAGTGTTTCATTGGTGCCTGCAATCTTCGCCGCTTCGGAACTTAATTTAGCTCATGGAACTAAAATTTTGGTGGCCTATGTTATCGGACTAGAAATTCAAGCTCGCATTGGTAGGTTAATGAATCCTCATCATTATGCTTTCGGCTGGCATGCAACTTCTACGTTAGGAGCAGTTGCCTCAGCTGCATCTGTAGCGAGAATAATGAATTTAGACGATATTAAATTTCGAAATGCATTAGGAATTTCTGCTTCTGGTGCGGGAGGATTAAGAAAAAACTTTGGCTCTATGACTAAAGCGCTTCATGCAGGACAAGCGGCTCAACGAGGCATATCTGCGGCTATGCTGGCATCAAGCGGATTTGATGCTGATTTAAATATCCTAGATGGGCAGCATGGTTTTCTAGATACATTTCGTGGAAGCTCTGAAAATATTCTCGATTCTGAATCTATACGATTTGATCTTTTACAGCCACTTGAAATAATTGAAAGTGGTATCGGGATTAAGCAATATGCATGTTGCGGCTGCTCTCATACAGCTATTGATGTGCTGTTTGACCTTATGAGTGCGCATGGGTTTTCACATGATCAAATAGAGAGGATTGATTGTTATGTGAACAGATTAGTCCCTGGCATATTAATTCATACTCATGCATCGACCGGATTTCAGGGAAAATTCAGTATGGCATACAGCGTAGCTATAGCTGCATTAGATGGAAAAGCTGGTCCAAAACAATTTGATGATAAGCGTGCCGCTAATTTTGATATCCAGAGTATGCAAAAGAAAGTGTTTATGTCAATTGACTCGAATATTCCTGTCACACATGGAGTTTTTCCTACTCGAGTCGATATTAAATTGAAAGATGGTTCGAATTACATCGGTACTTCAAACAAAGCTCGCGGTATGCATCCTGATCTGCCATTGAGTCAGCAACAAGTAGATGACAAATTTCGTTTATGTGCTGCAGATGTAATAGATTTAGACAAGACTGAAAACGCACTGAATCATTTGCGGAATTTAGAGAATATTTCAAATATTAAAGAATTAATGAATTTAATTTCAGGCAATTAAGAATTCATTCTTTTGAAAAAATGCCGTAAAAAATAGTAAGTTAGCGGTCGTTGACTCATTTAATTTTTCTTAGTGATCCGATGTACTTATATATTGACTGACCTGTCGCTAAACCGTCTTGTATTTTCCTGAATCAGATAGCAAATTATTTTGGATATGCCATTGGG
>Ga0214919_10005746_pt1 | contig 17390 bp, 32 predicted proteins | sample LL1503_MetaG_FD_177994 | JGI IMG/M metagenome (GOLD analysis project Ga0214919, IMG submission 177994) | Freshwater microbial communities from Lake Lanier, Atlanta, Georgia, United States - LL-1503 | ecosystem: Environmental > Aquatic > Freshwater > Lake | place: USA: Georgia | collected...
ACGCCCTCAAGGCGCTGAAATTAATTTCAGCGCCTTGAGGGTGTCGCCTGAGATCTTTCCTGTCATGTCAAGAATCCTTGTTGGGTTTGCTCTTCAAGCCAGACCTTTGCGTCGAACTCGGATGCGCCAATCTCGTAGACCTTGCGAGATCCGATATAGCCATTCCAGTTGCCCCAGACGTTCTGCCTGATGCGCGGGGTGCCACGCAAGTTTGTGGGGTGCTGGTTGACCGCGTTGGCGACCTCGGGGAAGTTGAACTTCATGACTTCTTTGCAATTACGTTGCGTTCTTTTTCGGTGAACCCGCGCCACTCCAATACGTTCACGATGGTTCCGTGTTCACGCGACATTGATTTGTCATGCTTGCGAATCAGGCGCTTTGCTGCGGATATGCAGTCAGAGTAGTGAACAGTGCCGTCACCAAACATAACCAGCATATCGTCATCGCTGTTGCATCCCTTCTCAATGATCGTTTTTGTTTGCATGATTAATACTTGGCGAGTGCGGCGCGAGCCGCGTTGTAGGCTGCGATCCGCGCAACGGCTGCGGCATTTCTTGCGCCATCCTCTGCCTTTATCTCGTCCGGGGTCATCATGACGATGACCGTTATGATGTCGCCAGTGCGAGCGGCGCGGCATCCACGCGAATCGCGGGTAACGCGCACCCGCACACTTTGATTACTGAACTCTGAGACCGGCAACCAAAACCCCGAAGCGAGGTTCTTGTTAAGGGTCTTGCGGGTGACTGACTTTTCCACGTTGATCTCCGGTGCTGCGTTGGTATGACTGAAGTATATAGCATCTTGCTACACGCACAAGCGTTATTTTGACTGTATGACATATCGAAACTCAGCCGCGCCCCGCGAGGGGCGGGAGGCTGGGCACTAGCCGCGATACGCTTTAACGTCGATCCCGCGCACCATCGCACAGTGATCGTAGAGGTCGGCGAGGATGGTGCCAAGGTCGCCGCGCAGGGTCGGACGGTATTGGTGCTGGTTCCACTTGCTGACAAGGTGGCCAAGGTCGGTGACACCGGCGACCAACTCGACGGCAATTGCGTCGCCAATTTCCATCAGTTGGCTATTGCAAGCCGCCGACCAGTACTCGGCCCTGCTCATGTCACGCGAGGTTACGGCATTGCGGATGCACTTCTGTGCTTCGCTGTAGTTTGCGAGCGCCAGCGCGACTTCAGCCTTAAGTTCCGGGGCGTTTAGCTTTTTCATGTCTGTGATCTCCTAAGTGGGTTAGCGGCTGAAGTGCTGGATGGACATCTGCACCGCAACAATCTGTCCGCAGAGGCGCTCTACGGTCTTTTTGTTCGTGCCCTTTGAGTACGCCAATGAGGTCTTTGCGAGACCAAGTTTGCGCTGGAGCATTGCGTGGACTTCGTTGAGGGAGTTCACAGTGCTGTTCATGGCCATTTCCTTGTTTCGTTTGAGTGATCCTAGTATATAGCAACTTGCTACATACGCAAGACCTATTTAAGCCTGTATGACATATTGGAACGCTAGGCAAAAAGATCAATCAAATCAATACAAACGCAAGCGCAGACAGGGCGCTATTTGCACAAGTCATAGCTTTTTAGCCACCGACTCATTTCCGCAATCGAAGCGTTGACTCTCCTCTCGTACCGCCCAAGCCGCATCCGTCTATAGCGATTGAAGATCTTCGCTGGGGTGAACCGGACGCACTCGCGGCGCATGAACCAGACACCGCCGTCCTCCTCGCGCACCATCAGGACGATGGTGGTAGGCGACCACTCCCCGCCCGTAACGTGCGCGGCCCTCAAGGGGTCGAAAAACTTGAAGCTGGCCGGGGATGCCGTAGGAACCCAAGTCACTTTCTTGATGAAGGGATGTGGCTTTTTCATTTCTGTTTTCCTGTTGTTTGGGGGAGCGGCGGGGAGTTGAACCCCTCCATGTTTTCTGTTTCCTCGCAAGGATTGCCCACCTTGCTCCAACCTACGATCCCCGCATCGTGAAGACCGCTCCACATCACACCAACGCTTCCGGTTGCTCAATTTTCAAATATCATTTCTTCCCTTTCTTCAAGACTTTTGGCACCCACCGGAACGTGTCTGGCAGGGGTTCTTTCAACCGTAGGACTCGGTTGACCGGGTGACCTACCCACCGGGTGCCCAACCATTCTATGGCTGCTTCTAGCTTTTCTGCGGTCGTCATGGCGTCCCCTTAGTCGTTTAGTTGTGCTGCGATTTCGGACTCAATACGGTTCGTTTCCGCTTCGGTTAGCTTGCGCTCCAGCCACGGGGCGGGGCGTCCACGGCGGTCGCACACCGCGAACTCGCACTCGGTGTAGCCGTGATAGTCGAGGTCGCTGGCGGCGTTGCGGCTGGACGAGCCACGCACGCGAGTGAAGCTGGTCACGCCGACGACGCACGGGATCCCGGCAACGCGGGTCTCAATCTCTGCGATGAAATTCACAGCGCCCCCTTGGCAAGGATTTCTTGCAGGCCAGCCAGAAGCTGCTCTGCCTCTGCACGGGTCAGGCTGATGTAGGTGCTGCCGTGGCGATGCATCATGCTGACCCACGCGCCGCCGTCGTCCCACTCCGAAATGCTGAGGGTGCCGTCCCCGGCTGTTTTAATAACGGTCTCAATCTCGTTTTTCATTTCGCTTTCCTTCGCTGTTCTGTGCCGCCTAATTGCGGCCAGTGATGTAACTTTATCTTAAACGATTAGGGGGTGTCAACCCCCTTTTGAAAATATTTATTACACCAATTTCGGGCGCTGGATGACAGTCTGCTGGACGCCGTTGTAGACCGTATGATCCTTGATCATCGCCTCGACCGTCACGGTCTCGCCCTTGTTGCCGATATTTGAGCGGCCCTTGTAGGTGACGACGTCGCCGTCTCCGGTACGGGCAATCGTGAGGAAGTTGATACCGTAGAACTGGGAATCAAGAACAACGATGCGCTCAATCGTAATGGTCAGCCTTTGCCTGACCCCCAGAACCCCTACGAACGCGCTGGACGAGTTCTGGGTGCGTCTGGCTACCTCTACCTCAACCAGAGCCGTTTGACGCTCTGTGGGCGTTCTAAGCCAGTTCAGGAGGTCAGCGGCCAGCCTATCCCAGAACGCCTGCCCGTCGCCAACGCACAAAGTGGCAATTTTGGACAGAAAGTCGGCATTTGCGGTGCGGTAGGCGGTTTCAGCCGTGACGCGCTCGGCGGCTTTGGCGGCGGCGGCGGCTTGCTGCGCTGCAAAACGCTTGTCGGCGCGTTTCTGGGCGGCGGCATTGACCGTTGCCAATTCGGCCTCGGTGTACAGGCGCTCCTCGACATACTTGCGGATGCCAGAATTGCCGCAAGTCCAGCACTCAAAGCCGGTACGCGAGAAAGGACGGCCATTCTCAATGCCCATCAGCCAGACCCGATTGCCGTTGACTACATGGCAACGGTCGCAATTGACCGCGACTGTCTGGAAGGGGCGACCCTTTTCGCTGATGGACGCCGTGCCGGTGAACTCGGAACCCTGCCTCGTGAATAATTTCATTTTGCTGTCCTCTTCGCTGTCCGGTCACTCGACCGTGATGCAATTCTAAATTAAACAAGCGGGGGCGGTCAACCCCCTACCTCAAATTATTTTTAGGGGAGGGGTTCCCCCTTGCTGGAGGCCTGCGCGGCCTTGATATAGGCTTCAAACCGCTCGTTCGAACTCCACAGGCCACGCAGGCTCTTGCGCAGGGCTGCGCGGGCGTCCGCACGCTGGCTTTGCAGCCGGGTGATCTCCTCCGTAATCTTCTCAATCTTTGCCGCAGCGTCGAGGATGGGGAAGCCCACTTCCGAGAGGTATTGCACCTGATGCTCGATTGCCATAATCGTGTTCCTTTCAAAGTTGTGCGAAGGCGCACACTCCGGACGCCCGAAAACGTCGCGGGTTTGCGTCATCAGTCTCCGTTCAGCCAGTCGCGTGCGATCTGGCGTGCTTCCTGAATGGTGTCCGCGCAGCCAAGATAGCTGTCGCAGTCCTTGTCGGCGAAAACTTCATAGACCTCGGCGTCAAAGTCGAAGCGGATGACGGTGAGGTTGCGGGAGTCGTTTGGGGCAACGCGCACGAGGCTCATGACTGCACCACGACGACGCGGACGCCGTTCGCGTAGTCCTGACCAACGTAGTGTACGACTTGCTCCTCGCCCGCCGTGGGGTGGTGGGCGCGAGTCTGAACGGCGCTGACCAGCCGCGAGATCAACTCCAGCGCGTCCTTCACGCTCAGGGTTAGCTCGACCGTCTTTTCGCCCATCGATACTTTCTGTTCGCGGATGTCCATAGTCGTGTTCCTTTTAGCGTGAGGTAACTTTGACGGAAAAAACTGCGGTGGTCTTGCTGTTGTCAGCAATCGCTTTCGGCAACTCTTCTTTGGCATCGAAGCCAAGTTTGACCGCAACTTTCTTCCAAGAGTCTTTGGCTTCTTCTTTGTCGGCAATCTCAACACCAACCTTGGCGGCAATCAAACCAAGCCAGTCGATGCTCGTGCGGTTTGTTTCGATGTAGGTCGCTTTGAAAATTGCGCCCTCGACAACCTTGGCACCGCCGAGGCTGGCGCTGTCCTTGATGCCGTCCTTGATTGCCTCTGCCTGTTTGGTCAGGTCGGCAATTTGCGCGAGCAGTGCGCCGAGGGTGTCTACGCTGCTGGTCTGGAGGTCGTTGTTCATTTTGTTTCCTTCGCTGTCCTGCTGCTTAATTGCAGCCAGTGATGTAACTCTATATTACACCAACGCCTCCGTCAACTGTTTTTTTAATTATTTTCAACTATTTTTTTCTTCCATTAAATTCAACAACTTACTGACGTCTTCCAGTAGGTCGTCCTCGTCGTAGCCCCAGTGTTTAACGAAACCCCTCGTACCAAGGCCGTGGAGGCCCGTAGCGCCCCTGTGGTGCTCTGGGCATAGGGGTATGACCTCCATGTGGCTTGCGCGGCTAGAAAGCCCCCTCCCGGCCCTCCTGTGATGGATTTCTGCGGGAGTGTCTGGATGGCCTAGCCTGCGGCAGACAGCGCAACCCAGTTCAGCTACCCGCCCCATGTGCCTGCGCTCGGCAATCGTGGTCATGTCGCCGCCTCTCCTTTATCTTTGATTCGCTCAAACCGATTCATGTACTCAACCAAGCGCTTTGCAAACTCTTGGTCTTCGCCAACGATGAACGCTGTGCTTCCAGTCTCTGAATCAACTACCGCCTCAGACAGTGCGCCACCCCAGTCTTTGGGAACTTTTACTATGTCAATTGAGTAAGTTTTCATATCGTTGCCTTCCCCTCTGCTCGGTTGTTGGCCTGCTCTGTCCTCCAAATTTCCACACGAAGTTCTGCGGCGGTGATGTCCCACTTCAACTTCTCTTCTATCTCGACCGCTGCTTGCAGCCCCTTGAGCAACTCGACCATCTCTGGGTGAGCGTAAGCCTCGCGCTCCTGCGCACCGATAGCGGTCTCCATCGACCGCTTCATCAAGATGCCCTTCAGGCTCTTGCGAAAGTGTTCGATGTACGTTCGCTCTGCTTTTGCCTTTGCAAACAGCGCGGCGTTCTTCAGGATGTAGTCAACGGCCCTGTGTGGATCTCTATCGTCGCTCATGTCATCGCCTCGATTTTTACTTTCACCATGCCACCAATTTCATCTGCCCAGTAAATTCTCAAGTCCTGAATCAATGCGTCGTCATCCATCACCCCGGCGTGCGTCATTGAGTCCAGCAACGCCTTCAGCAAATTATCTAGATCTCGACGACGACGGTCTGGGCGAAACGCTTGGATCTCTACCCTCACCGCATGATCAAGATGCTTGGCGGCTCGCTGCAACATCACCTGATCAGCCACAACCTTCCGATACTCGCGCCCCTGCTTGCTGATGAGGACGCGCCCTTGGAATTGCCGCCAGTAGGTATTAACGGTGGGAGGCCACGGCAAAGTTATTTCCACCACCGCTAAATTCAATGTTGAGTCTTCACTTTTCATTTCCAGTCTCCGTAGTTACCCCTGTTGCCCTTGTCCCACTGCGCCCTGACGTCAGCCTCAAGTCTGGACTTGGGATGGAGTTCGTTCCATCCCTTCTGATATCTCCCAACGTCGTCAACGTAACCTTTGAGCCAGCGGTGGGCTTTGTCTCGACTCTCAAGGCGCAATTTAATAATTGCCCTGACGAGACAGCGGTGGCGATGCTCATCGTCTCCCTCACCCTCTTGCGCCACATTCAAAATCTCCCGCCAGCGTCAAAAGACATAGGCACAGAGTCGTAGTTTTCCAAAAACTGCTGGCTGTCTTTGTGATACCACAGGCTGTACCAATCCTCGGACTCGCCGTTGCGTTGCTTCTCGCACATCAGGTGGGCGTCTGGAATCATTGAGTCAACCGCACCGCTCTGTGCGTCATGCTCTTTTTTCTTGTTGCGCCAGACCATCAAGACGTTGTCCACTTGGTCGCTGATAGAACCAGAACCCTTGATGTCGTTTTTGTTGGGTTTGATTTCTTCGCTCTGCAATTTGCGGATGTGGTGAATCAGGTGAACGTGGATGTTGTGGTCACGCGCAAGAGATGTAATTTCGTCAACGAACATCTTCTGAGCGTTGTAGTCATCTTCACCGGACACGCACTTCATCAAGCTGTCGATAAAAACGTGCTGCACACCCAACTCCACCGCGCTGTACCGTGAGACGGCAATCACTTGCTGGGCGCTCACAGTGCCCTGCTGATCATAGAGCCACATCTCGTTGCCTGCGTATCCCCTCATTCGGTCAAATAAGCCGGTTAGGTATCGTGTCCTGTCTCCGTAGCGCGGAGCCTCAATGTTCTCGCCAGAAAATTGGCGCAGCATCCGGTACAGCGTGCGCTTGGGCTTCATCTCAAACGAGGCAATCATCACCTTCTGCTTTTGCTTGATGAGGTTCAGAGCAATCATGCCCGTGACCATGCTCTTGCCGCCACCGTTGCCACCAGCGTACAGGGTGACCTCGCCGGGGCGGTACTGGAACCCTTGGTGAGTTTTGGCCCACGGCATGGTCTGGAAGTTATCAACGACCGGGCTTGCCAATTCCTCTTCAAGTTCATCCAGAAACTCATGGGTCTTGCGAACCTTCTGCGCGACGTCGTTTGCTTTGAGGTACTTCTCAAAGTCCACCTCGTCAGGCCGAACGATGCGGATACGACGAGCCTCGTCCAGTTCTTGCGCTCTTTTTTGCACTTCAGACGTTTGCATATTTGATTGCCTCTTCGATTCGCTGTTGGGATAATTTCATTCGCTCTCTGTCGCCGTCGCTCAACTTCTTGCCTTGCCCCATGTCGTAGGCGCAGATCGATACCACCAACGCCTCAAACGCGATGATGCGCATCAGGTCGGTTGCGTAAAAAGCAGGCTTCATGCTCTTCTTGCCCTCGACCGGATACTCACGCCGCTTGCCCTCCGGTGGGAACAGGTCGGTCATGCTCATGCCCAGCGCCTGCAACACGCTCAACGTCTCGCACCCCGCAAAGCAATGCACAAGGACTCGACCGTCATCGTTCTCGCGGATAGCGAGAGACGGCCCCTTGTCGTTGTGCGCAGGACAGCAAGCAGTCCAAGACCCATTGCGACCCTTGACCTTCGTCAGCATACCCAACATCTTCTCGACCGGGGTCATATCACCTTCCGCACTGGAGCCTGCTGACCGTCGTCGTCTTCCCAACGACGTTGGTTGATGTACGTCAGGGGCGCAGGCTCAAAGCCCGTCGTCCACTGCTCAGACCGCTTCAAAACCGCAACGTGAGCAAGGATCTTCGTTAAGACAACGTCAAGGTCATGCTTGAGCCATTTCTTCTCGCACTCAGATCTTGCCACCTTGCGTTTTGATGTTGGCCATAGTTGCCAGAACTCGTCGAATTTCGACAATGTCTTTATATTCTTTATCTGTATCTGTATCTTCTTGGGGTTAACCTTGGGTTCAGATTCGGTTACCGATTCGGTTACGCCACCCGGAGAGCCTTTGTCTACGCGGCGTTTGGGGCGACCACCCTTTTTTCCCAACGCCCTGTTGATAGCTACTTGCGACTGATATTTCTTGATTTCGCTATCACAACGACTGTTGAAATACCCTGTTGACGTCTTTTTAAAGAACTCCCCCAAAACCGATTCGGTTATGTCCAAATCTAGGCGGATTTTCCTCGCAACCGATTCGGTATTGAGTGGGATTTCCTGCTCGCTCATGTAGTACATATCCATCAGTCGGCGGTAAGCCAAATCCTCGGCGTCGGACAGATGTACAGTGTGCGTCAGGTAGTCGCCAATGTGGAACTTGTACCAGATCATTTTATCTCTCCAAAGATGTCTGGACGCAACGTAGAGCGCCTCACCTGCCCCTTGGTATAACGCTCAATCGCAACGCTGAGGACTGGGCTGGGCACCTGACGGCCTGAGATGATGAGGCTCATCCAAGTCTTGCTGATACCTAGTCGCCTCGCCATCGCCAGCTTCGCCCCCCTCGGTTTCATTTCAAAAAATTCACTTAAAGTCATTCCGCTCTCCCTTCGTTGGTGTAAGTGGATAATACACGACAAAGAATATTATGCAAGCGGGTTGTATTCTGTAGTTAAATTTGGTACAGTCCGGTCTGGCTCACAACAAAAGCGAATTATGAGAGACACACAAGCGGAGCATCATCAGATGATGCTGGAACGGCAGCAGGTGCTAGAGGAGTCCCTGCGAAGGGGCATTGACGGCGTAGCAACAACCGACGACTGGCTGACCATACTCGCGGAGTGCGGTATAGACCATAGTCATTTTTTTAAGAAAATCTGAGGAGCGAATCATGGCACTAATAGCGAAGTCAAGTGGTGAAAACACGTTTGTCCCCGTCCCGCAGGGAATGCATCTTGCGCGGTGCTACCGGATCATCGATATGGGCACCCAAAAGTCGGAATACCAAGGTCAGGTCAAGCACTTGTCCAAGGTCATGTTGCAGTTTGAGATCCACGGCAACGACGACGACAACAAGCCCATCGTGACGCAAAAGGGCGAGCCTATGTCCATCAGCAAGAACTTCACCTTGTCGCTGGCGGAGAAGGCAACCCTGCGCAAAGACCTGCAAACGTGGCGTGGACGCGAGTTCACCGAAGACGAATTGCGCGGCTTTGAACTCAAGAACGTGTTAGGTGCTTGGGCAATGATTTCGGTCATCAAGGCTCTGGGCAACAACGGCAAGGAATACACCAACATCGCCGCCATCATGTCTGTGCCTTCGTCAATCAAGAAGGCGGGCATCCCAGAGGGTCACAATGACCTGACGCTGTTCTCCATCGACGAGCCTGACATGGCGCTGTTTGACAGCTTCAGCAACGGCCTCAAGGAGAAGATTGGCAAGTCGCCTGAGTGGCAATCGCGAGGCAAATCAAGCGCCCCCAAAGCCCCCGCAGGCCCATTCGATGATATGAGTGATGATATACCTTTTAATTAGAACGGGTCTATAATGGTTGCTCCAATGTCACTGGAGTTCAACATGATTCGTTCTAAAACGTGTTTCAAGTGCAAGACCGTCAAGCCGTTGGAGGACTTTTACAAGCACCCCAAAATGTTTGACGGTCACGTTAACAAGTGCAAAAAGTGCAACAAAAAAGACGTCACAGCGAATAGAGAAAAAAACATTGAAAGGATTCGGGCATATGACAGAGAACGCGGGAAGAACAAAGAGAGAATGCTTGCAACGAGTGAAACAAATCGCGCATGGCGAAAAGAAGACAAGCGTAGGTCGGTTGCGCACTCTTCCGTTGCTAGGGCAATGCGAAACGGTTCTCTTGAGCGCTCTCCGTGTATCCGTTGTGGCGATGAAAAATCAATGGCTCATCATGAGGATTACGACAAACCTCTTGAGGTTATGTGGCTCTGCCAGCCATGCCACAAGCAACGTCACAAAGAGTTGCTAGACCATGAACAATGAAGCGTTGCGTCAAGACTGGAGACACGCCATTGAAAAAGATGGTGGTCATTGCCCTGTTTGCGATAGATGGGGCAGAATTTACGCAAGGGGCATCAACAAAACTATGGCGCAATCTTTAATGTGGCTGTGCAAAGCGCTTAAAGATGACGATGGTTGGGTTGATGTCCCCACAAGCGCCCCCAGATGGCTTGTTAGGTCTAATCAATTGTCTACCCTGAGATGGTGGCTTCTGGTTGAAAGAAAGGGTAATGATGACCCCAAAAACAAGCACTCAGGTATGTGGAAAGCAACAAAATTGGGCGAGGAATTTGTCTATGGTATTAAAAAAATACCTGAAAAGGTTTACACCTATAACGGAGAGGTTGAGGTCGTTAGCCAAAATTCAATTCATATTTCGGAATGTTTCAAAGAATATTTTGATTACGAAAAAATAATGAACGAATATTTTCCTCCCGCTCAACAAAAACTTTTTTAGAACACAATGACAATAACAACCCCAGCAATACGCGCAAGCGAATCGAATCACTGGTACACCCGCGATGGCGTGCCTCAATACACTGTGGAGGCCAAGAAGGGCGGTATGCGCAACACTACGCTGCGTGATGCTCGCGTGATGAATCTTGTCCCTTCGGTGACCACCGTCCTTAACATAGCCGCCAAACCAGCGTTAATGGCGTGGCTCCAGCAACAGGTGTTGCTTGCCGCGCTTACCCTTCCCCGCCGCCCCGACGAACCTGAAAAGGAATACATCGATAGAATAATCAACGATTCCAAAGAACAGGGCCGCTCGGCGGCGGATGCGGGAACTGATATCCATGCCTCTATTCAAGGCTTCTATGAAAACAACCCGACAGGCAAGCACCATGAGAGTGTCCAAGCCTGCGACATTGCAATCATCAAGCACTTTGGCCAACAACGATGGGTCTCAGAGCGCTCGTTCGCACATGAACTCGGTTTTGGCGGTAAGTGCGATTTGTTCTCTGGGGACGGCGACGGAATTGTCGTTGACATCAAAACCAAAGAGTTCTCTAACCCAGCGAAGGTCGATGGATACGACGAGCATCTCATGCAACTCTCAGCGTATAGGGTTGGCCTAGGACTGCCGAATGCACGCTGTGCCAACGTCTTTGTCTCTCGTAGCGTGCCTAACCTTGTTGTGGTGCGCGAGTGGAGCGCGGAAGACCTAGACCGTGGCTGGGAGATGTTTGTCAACCTGCTTCAATTTTGGACGCTGAAAAACAAAGTTGTGGCGCATCAGGATTAAAAATGAAAACAATAACCGCATTCGTCACTAACGACGGACAGGTTTTTGAAAGACTTGAAACTGCACAGGTGCATGAAGTTTTTCTGCAAAATCAAGATGTGATTGAGAGTTTTCTTGACAGCGAGTTAAACCCCTACAAAGCCAAAATACAACGCGCAATTGCTCGGCAAAGCGTTGTCTGCTGGGAAACATGGAAAACAAAATATGCTAAGTGACGATACAATTAAGCAAATATATTTCCAAAGCAACAAAAAGATCCCGGACGCGGTATTCGCAGACGAAGTTGATATTGTTCAATTCGCAAACAACGTTGCGGCGTATGTTGCCCATACTATTGCCATGCAAGAGCATGAGCGTTGCGTTGAAATAGTCGAGCAACTAAACCGAGAGGTTGCCAAGGCTCTGAAAAGCCAGCGCCCAAACAATCACACCGCATAAAAAAAGCCCCCATTAAAGGGGGCTAAGAAGGAGCATGGCAACTCCAAGAAGAAGCTACCGCATTATAGTCGATAGGCCACCTATTGACGCCTTGGAGGTGTCAGCCTAACCGTTCTTTCAATTTCTGAAGGGATTCCAAAGCTGTATTTCTCTCCAAGATAATCAACCAACGCCTTTCCGCCAGCCGCTGTAAGCCCTCCCACTGTGCCGACAGCCTTGGCAGGGAGGAAGGGAAGCATCGACAGCCCGCCGAAACCCGCCTCAATCCCAGAAGAAATTGCATTGGCAGAGTCGCCTTGTCGGGCGCTGTTGATTGCGTCTTGCAGCGAGAACCCCGTTCCTGCACCGGCCAATGCATTGGCAAGGATTGGGTTCCGTGCAATTGCGTAGCCAAATTTCTTCAAAAATCCCGGAGATGACTCCTCCGCTTGTTTAAGGGCTATCCTCGCCAGTGCAACTTTGTCCTCAGCGTCAGAAACGGATTTGGCGGCGGATCTTGCGTCGCGCATTTTTTCGCTAATTCCACTTATTGCTTCTTTTCTTGGTGCAAGTTCTGCCTCAAGTTTTGCATTCCTTACAGCAGCTTCTTCCGGAGAAACCAATATTCCGCTTGGGGTGGATGCACTGACGCCTTCTGTTAGTTTATACGCTTTTGCCGGATCAATAATTCCTTGTTGTGCCAATCTCTCAACTGATGCCCGCTGCGCTCTTTCATTTCTTGCGATCTGCGCGGTGCGTTCATTGTAAGTTGTCTGCGAAGCTCTTCCCGTAATTCCTGTGTCTTTCACGTTCCCTTGCAATCCGCGAGCGTGTTGGTCTGCGTTGGGAACCAAACTTGTACTTGAAGCAGGAACCTCTCCCAAGTTTGCATTTACCTGACGAAATTCATTACGAGCGGCCTGAAGCTCTTGTTGCAGTCGAGCCAAAACGTCCGAAGGAGCACCGTGCTTGTCTTGGAAATATCTTAACTTTCCCTCTGCAGTTGCAAGTTTTTTCTGCGCACTCACTAATTCCGCTGAGGAAGGTTTTTCTGCCGGAAAAAACCTTCTGTTGGCCTCGCCATAAGCCGCGCCCGCCAATGCCCCGATAGGCGTCATCCGCGTCACAGGAACGATTGGCTCTCCTTCAGGAGCGTTCTGTGGCTGTCTTTCTGCCTGAGCAACGGGGACAGACTCTCCACCTCCGCTGCTTCCGTCAAGACTGTAATTTCCCCCTACCCGAGAAATATAATCTTGAGTTTCATTGGGCAAAAGCCTTAGCGCTTCATCCGGGTCTTTGTCGTACAGGTCGAAGAATTTCTTCCTCGTCGCGCTGCCCGTGTTGTACGCAACCACTGCGTTGAGAGGAGATTTGTGCGTATTCAGCAAGTCTTTGAGAATGAAAATTCCACCCGAGATGTTGCTGTCTTCATCATCCGGGTTGATGTTCAGTTTGTGTTTTTCGTTGTAGAGTCTTGCTGTTTCGGGCATGATTTGCATCAAACCCCTTGCGCCACGGGGAGACGTCAGCACTTCTTTCCCACTCATGTGCGAGAACTTGCCTCCCGTTTCTGCTTCTGCAATAGCAATGGCAAATTCCGGGGGCACACCTTGGCGCACCGCTTCGTCATGGATTTTCTGAACTGTCCCTAACTGAGAATCAGACAGAGACTCCAGAAATGGTAAATTTTTAGCCATTTAACCGCCCCTTTCTTTTCTAATTCTATCAAGTCTTTCCTGAAGACTCTCAGTCGGTCGGGACGCTCCCGGCTGCGCGGGTGCTGATTTGTTTCCAGAAAGATAGGCGGCATTTGCTTCGCGCATCTTGCCAAGAGTGTCAACGTAATTACGACTCAAAGATTTAAACTCTTTAGAAATCAAAAATCTTTCAAATCCCTTGCCTGTGTTTTCTTTGAAGTCCAGCCAAGCTTCATACGAGGCTTTGTCAAATTTAGCTTTCTCTTCCAAAGCCCGAGATTTCATCTCAATAACCTCTGGACGATCAAGCGCCTGTGGGCCAAGTTGTGCAGCAACGCTGCTCTCTCCATTGGATACCGCCCCCTGCCCTTTAAGCCAAGTCCTTCTGTTGAACAGAGTAAATTGCGCTTCTATGCGAGCGAAATTCTGAAGACCTTGAATTTCTTTGTCCGTCAGCCCAGACCTTTCCGCTATGTCTGTAGGGATGCTGATAGACCCCCAAGGGGTTTGTACGCCTTGACGAGCCATCGCCAGAAGTCCGTCATACCAAGAACGCAACGGAGAATCTTTGTTGATCAGGAGTTTGAATGCATTGGGGACTGATTTGGCAATTGATGCGGCTTCCCTAGAGTTGGCGATAACATCATCCGCCTGCTGATGCGACTCCATCAATGAAACTATCATCTCTCCGGAGCCTTTTGCAGCCGCACCTTGTTCAGTTTTCTGTGCTTCAAATTTAAGTTCTCTTTCCTGCTTCGGAGAAACTCCTGATGGTGCCACTGAAGAAATAGGGGCAGAGGGAGCGCCCGAAGTTCCAACTGGAGTGCCAAAGGTTCCAACTGGCTTTGTCAAAATTTCAGGCTTTAGCGAGTTAATAAGTTGGTCTTTTTTCTGTGAAGAAATAACTCCATCATCAACAAGTTTTGCTAATTCCGTTTCAAATCTTCCTCTTACTTCAGCAGACCCAAACAAAGCTCCATTGGCTATAAATGCTCTAACTGCTCCGCGAACTTCCGCAGGGAACTGCGAGATGTTCCAGTCTTGGATCTTCATTGCGTCAGGCGTGCTGGTGTTTTTGATCGCCTGATCGGTTAATTGACCGAGAACCTTATCGTTACCTGTTCTAAGTCCGTACAGAACCAATTTTTGGTCTTGAGGACTGAGAGAATTGAAAACTGATATCTGTGAATCTGTTATGCCCGCTGTAGTTCCGCCGGGTGTTGAAGACTCTCCAGTTCCTGAAAGAGATTTAGCGATGCTATCTAACCCTTGTTGCTTGAGCATACTTTGTGCAACGGCCATGCGCATTTGAGCCGTTTGAAGTTCTTGAGCGTTTTTTTGCTCGTTCAAATTTTGAACATTTCCAACCGCAGAGCCAAGTCCTTGGGAGAACGTTTTTGCATTCGGATCACCGAACCCTTTCGCTAACGAAGCCCAAAAGTCAAACGGCTGCGGCTTTGACCGTTCTTCAAGCTGAAGCATTAAGCGTTTCTGTACATCGAAGAGATTTTTCCTCGAATCCTCTAATTCAGAAGGCAACCCGTTATTTGTATCTTCATTAGCCATTTTTGATCCTAGGAATAATCAAAAGAATTATCGTCAGCCGAGTCATTGCCAAAATCCAAAACAGTTCCGTTTGGAGCATCAACAGGGTATGTCTGAGGAGTGGTTGTCGTCGTGCCCGTACTCGCTCCCGGCGTTGCGGAAGATGATTTTTTGAGATAGTCTAGAAAGCTGCTACCCAGTGTTGTCATAATGGGACGCCCGGAAGAGTCATATCTTGGCTGGCCGGTTACAGGGTCGATTGCCTGAGAGTAGGGTGAATTCCAAAGCGCCATCCCGCTCGTTCCAAGGCCCAAAATCTGATTCAACACAGATTGCTGTGTTTGTCCGCTGCCCGCAGGCCCAGTCACTGTTTGTGAAGTGCCCGTAGGAACATTCAACCCGCTGATCAAATTAGCGTAGTTTTGCAGAGAAGTCATCGGGTAGTTGCGCTCCGCCTGACTCAGGGTTTGCTGTTGCGCCCCCAAAGTCGAGAGGGCATTCAGCCCGCCAATTCCTTGCGATTGAGCTTGGCTGCTCAAATTCCCAAGCACATTTGCACTGTTTAGGCCAAGATTCTGTTGATTCTGAGCCGCAGTCAAGGCATTGTTGTAGCCTGTATTCATCGCCTGAGTCTGTTGAGCGGTGATATTCATTGCCGCATCACGAGCGGCTTTTGCCCGAATATCCTGCGCCCTAGAGCCACCAAACTGCCCCGTAGCAACCCCATACGACGTCACAGAAGGGTCTGTGAATTCACGGAACTGCTGAGTCCCCAAGTCGCCAATCGACTTCACCACCGATTGGGTGTACGGATTCATGTACTGGTCGATCAGGCTTGAAGTCGGCGTTGAGGCGACGTTCCCAGCCGCTGTAGTGGCTTGCTGAAGCGCAGGTGCCCCCGCGTTAATAGCTGTTGGCGCATTGCTGTAAGCCATGTTCTGCAGCGTTGACGCAGGGGCAATCCCCCCCTGATTAACAGCCGTCTGACCAGAGGTGGCTAGGCCGCTAAGGAAGTTGCTGTACCAATCCGGGGCCGTTGTCTGAGCAGTTTGCGTCTGCGTTACAGTTGGATTGATTTGCGGATTCATTATCGACGGCAAGGCCATGTTATTTCCTTTGTGTGCAATTTAATAAGTTGGAGAGGTAGTTACTTACCTTTCCTTGCTGTCTTCAAATACGCCATAGCTGTTTTTGCTTTTGGCGGGATGTCATTCACGGGGGCAGATCGTTTGTGCTTTCGGATCTCTTCTCTCATCCTGTCCAAAACGGCAGAACCCGCCTTGGTAGATCCGTCCCCCAAAGCCGCTACTGTATCAGCATCAAAAACATACTCGCCATCAGACAACATAGTCGGGATGTCATCCGACTGCCCAGTTCCCGGCCCGCCAACAGCAAAACCTCTTTGGTCGTGCTTGGCGTAATAGCGACCTTCTGGCCCCGGAATCATTTGTTTGTTGATCTTAAAATTCCGCTTCTCCAATACATTAGCCAAGTAAGGATGAATGTCGCCGCCGTGAGCGGCAAATGGAATTCTGCTCATATTCATGATCGGATCTGATTGACGCAACGACTGCATTTGCCTCGCGGAATATCCAGCAGAGGGAGTTGCACCGGGAACGTCGTAATTTTTGAGTCCAGAGAAAATAGGTTCAGAACGAGCAGAACGACCACGAATTAATTTTGAACTAAGGAGCGGAGAAAATTCAAGCCTTGAATTAGAAGATGATGCCTGTGCAAGATATTTTTTTATTTGGTCTTCAGCCGTCGAAGATTTTTCAGGTTTTTCAGAAAGTATTTCAACCATTTTTTTGGTTAAATCCGCGTCTCCGCCCTCAGCAAAATGCATCAATCCGCCGTGAGCAACTGGGATCGGTTGAGTTTGTTGAATTGGCTGATATTCTTCAAAACTTTGAGTTGGATACATCTGACCCTGTGCAAAAACAGGATTTGAATCTTGTACTTGAGCTTGCTCCGCACTCAGTCCGCCAAACAATTGCGGCGGGGTTGATTTTGAAGAAGCATTCATCATGCTTGGCTGAAGCCAAGGCGCTGCCGTCAACATCGCAGTCGATGGCTGATTGTTTATTGTTGTTGTCGAGGGTTGCGGCGACGCAGATGAAGAACCAGAAGCCCCACTAGAAGTCCCACTAGAAGTTCCAAGAATAGAATCTATAAGACTTGAAATTGTGTTTGTCCCTCCTGCAGCACCAGCCCCTTGCATTCCAATCGCACCGGCTGCAGCACTAGCGGCCATACTTGCCAGTGGGGCGGGGATGTTCAACCCAGTCGTCAACACGCTGGAAAGCGCACCAATTGTTGCCCCGGTGAGCGCATTTCCTCCCGTTATTCCAGAAATCAGCCCGCCTCTTGTGGCAGAGTCTAAAACTGCGGGCACTTTTTGAACAACTTCCCAAGGAACTCCAGCGTCTGTAAGGGATTGCAGAATAGGCTGGTAAATTGAAGTTTTTACAGAACTCAATCCTTTGGAAACATCAGAGGCCGCATCTTTTACCGTTTGCAACGGAGAGCGGGGAGGGGTGGGTGGTGCTTCCGGGGTCGGAG
>Ga0214919_10005748_pt1 | contig 17389 bp, 14 predicted proteins | sample LL1503_MetaG_FD_177994 | JGI IMG/M metagenome (GOLD analysis project Ga0214919, IMG submission 177994) | Freshwater microbial communities from Lake Lanier, Atlanta, Georgia, United States - LL-1503 | ecosystem: Environmental > Aquatic > Freshwater > Lake | place: USA: Georgia | collected...
TAAATCTGATTTTTCTAAATTTTCAAAGTCAGGCGCCCAACTGTTTTCGGCAGTCAACTCATAGTATAACGGGGTCCCACCCGCTAATTTAACTGCACTTGTATATGTTGGATAACCAGGATTTGGAATCAATACCTGATCTCCTTCATTTATATAGGTCATACATATATGCATGATCCCTTCTTTACTTCCTAATAAAGGAAGTATTTCAGTAGCTGGATTCAAATCCGCTACCTTGAAATATTTTTTATACCAATTTGCAATGGCTTCTCTTAATACAGGTGACCCTTTATAAGATTGATAACCATGTACATTTTCTTTAATTGCTTCTTCGTGTAAAGTTTGAATCACTGCTGGATGTGGCGGTAAATCGGGGCTACCAATACCTAAATTAATGATCCCCTTACCGGCTTTATTGAGCTGATCAATTTCGCGCAGTTTGGTAGAAAAATAATATTCTCCTATACCCTCTAATCTATGTGCGGTTGTCCATTTCATAATTATCCTTTTACCACTTTACCCTTTTGATACATCCCAAATATTTTTATACTATTGGTCAAAGACTTTAGCTCTTCCAATGTTTTTTCAATTTGTTTTTTATTTTCAAATTCTAAATCGGCGTAAAACCCATATTTAAACGTACTACCTGGAATGGGCATGCTTTGCAGCTTACTCAAATTCACATTCCCTTGTGCAATTTTGGCTAGTACCTTAGCAAGGATGCCTCTTGAATGATCCGTCTGAAAATAAATAGAAGCTTTGTTCGGATTTTCCACCTGAGTCTTCACTGCTAATGGGGTCATAATTAAAAAACGTGTGATATTGTTTTTTAAAGTATGTATGTCCGGACTAGCAATGTCTAACTCATACATTTGTGCCGCTAGTTTACTTGCAATGGCTGCGGTATGTTTGCTCTTATTTTGATGCACTATTTTAGCACTTAGCGCCGTATCCTCTGATTCTACTAATTTCCAATTGTACTTTTCTAAATAATCCAAGCATTGCAAAATGGCCATGGGATGGCTGTGCACTTCTTTGATATCTTCTAGCTTAACGCCAGGATAAGTGAGTAAGTTTTGACTGATAGACAAGTAGACTTCTCCTATTACTTGAAGTTTACTTTTTTGCAATAAATTATAGTTGGGTAAGATGCTGCCTGCTATAGAATTTTCAATAGCCATGACAGCCCCATCTGCCAATTTAGGATCTGATCCAATTTGAACCACTTTTCTGAAAGTATCACAAGTAATCACCCCTACATTTTTGCCAAAAAAATGCCTAGCTGCCACTTGGTGGAAACTACCTTCATAACCTTGTATCGTTACCTGTTTACTCATAAAAAAATCCCGGCTTTGTGGGCCGGGATTGTATGTTTAGTTGTTTCGTTTACGCTTTTACAAATACTACCCGGCTACTTTGGTTAAAGTAGAAATAAAAGAAAAAGTAAAACCAATTGTTAATATTTGCTTTCATCGGAGAACAAAGATAGGCTATTGTAGGCTATTCATCAAAATTGTTTCCATTTTTAGGTCTAAAAACTAACAAATATTCGCTTTTAAGGCTTTTTCAGCTATGCCAAAAAAAACCGCCACGATAAATCGCAGCGGTCAAATGATTGCTTGCCATTTGAACTCCTTTCTGCCCTTAGCGGGTAAGAAAGTTTGAACAATTGGCCAACAGCTCAATTATTTATTTTGCTTTAGCAGCAGTATCAACTGTTGCAGCAGCAGCAGTGTCAACAGTTGCAGCAGCAGCTGTATCAACAGTTGCAGCAGCAGTATCAGTTTTTGCTTCAGTTGAAGCACCACCACAGGCAGCTAATGCAGCGATAGCGAAAATTGCGATTACTTTTTTCATTTGGATTTGTTTTAATTAATTAATTATACCCTTAATACACAAAGCTTAAAAAGGTAACCCACTTGCACGTAAAAAATTAAAAAAGACCCTATTTTGGGTTACTTTTACCCAAAATAAGTATTAACCTCTTGAAAGCTGAATTAAATGAACAAGCCCTTTTGAAGGGGTTAGCTGGTAATGACTCCAAAGTGGTGGAAGCCCTCTATAAGAGTCATTTTAATATGATTCAGCACTTTGTTTTAAATAACAATGGCTCTTTTGATGACGCTAGGGATGTTTTTCAGGAAGGGATGATAGCACTTTACGAGAAGGTTCAATCCGACTCATTTGTGCTTACCTGTCAAATCAAAACCTACCTTTTTTCTATTTGTAAGCATGTCTGGTTAAAACGCTTGCATCAATTAGGTAAATACAGTAGCCCATTGAGCGTTCAGGAAGATAGTATATCAGTGGAAGAAGATCTAAAGGATTTGGAGAAAAAAGATGCTGCTTTTGACATCATGGATCGCGCTTTGAATAGTTTAGGTGAACCATGTAAAAGCTTATTAGAAGGCTACTATATCAATAAGAAAGGAATGCAGGAATTGGCCGCAGATTTTGGATACACTAACGCCGACAATGCAAAGAATCAAAAATATAAATGTTTGCTGCGCTTGAAGAAATTATTTTTTGCACAGTACAATATTGGGGACTAAGAAAAACTGAAGAAAGAATTTATTATGGAAGACAGAACATTACTAGAAACAATCGAAAAATATTTGACAGGCGCCATGTCTGCTCAAGAGGTTGACTTATTTGAAACACTTAGGAAAAACACCCCTGAGATAGATCAAATGGTAGTAGAGCACAGTATGTTTTTACAACATATGGATATCTATGCCGGCAGACGCAACTTTACCTACCTCACAGAAAAAACTTTTGAACAATTATTGGCTGCAGGAGAATGGGCGGATGAAAATACTTCTACCCAAACAAGGGTCATCCAACTTTGGAACAAATACAAAAAAGTGGCTGCCATTGCTGCATCAGTAGGTGGTTTCATCGCTTTAACTACTTCTGCTTTGATGATGTATTTTTCACCAAGCTTAAATGGTAATCAATTGTTGCAATTAAGCAAGGCCGTTGAAGTCATAAAGAAAAACCAGCAAGTTCAAGGACATCTATTAAACGAAGTAAAATCCAAAGTGCCTGAAAATGCAAAGCTAATCAGTGGTGGTTCCGGATTTTTAGTGAATACCAAAGGATACATCATTACTAGTGCGCATGTATTGAAAGGTAATGGCGCCATTGTAATTAACGCTATCGGTCAAGAATTGCAGGCAACTATTATTTATGCAGACAAAGCACTTGACCTTGCCTTATTAAAAATTGAAGACAAAGATTTTATTGAACCCAAATCCATCCCTTTTAGTATTCGCAAAAAAATGAGTGATTTAGGAGAAGAAATTTTCACGCTGGGCTACCCAAGAAACGATAATGACATCGTTTATGGCAAAGGCTATCTAAGTGCACAAACAGGCTATGAAGGCGATAGTAGTTCTTTCCAAGTTCAAATCAGTGCCAACCCTGGTTATTCAGGAGCCCCTATATTTAATGACAAAGGAGAATTGATTGGTATTATTAGCACTAGACAAAAACTGGCAGAAGGGGTTGCCTTCGCTATTAAATCAAATAAAATTATTGAGCTAATTGATAATGCCAAAGATAATGATGATAAAGGGGAGATCAAATTAAAAATTTCTAAAGGAGCACAGCAACACTCGGCCAATAGAAAAGAACAAATCAGTAATTTGAAGAACTTTATTTTTAGCGTACGTTCTTACAACTAAATACCAACTAGCTTATTTCCAAAGATTGGTAGGATATACCTTGCTATCCACTAGTGCATCAATGCTTGCTTTTACCCCTGGCGCATCTTCTTTATAAGTAACCCCAAACCATTTTGCATGGGTAGGTATTACCTTTACTTGACCCAAGCCCAATTCCTTAAACCTTCCTGCTACATAAGGAATATAAAATTCAGACTTTAACTCCTGCCCTTTCTCATTTAAAAACAAGTCAAACTCTTGCGCACATAAATTGATAAATCCGGGCGCAAAACACATAAAATTCATGCTCACTCTTGTTTTTTCTTCTAATGGAGTCTCTATTTCGTTTTCTTCAAACACAATTTGTCCATTTTCTTTGCGGTAAATTTTAGTACGCTCATGGATAGAAGTCAAATAACCTTTTTCGTCGATGGAACAAACACCCCTACTTACCGTTCCGTTTTCACTTAAGGTATTGGCCAATTCATAGCCAAGGATACTATTGGTAGATTCATTGCAGTGATTGGTTAAAAAATCATAGGCTTGAACAAATGCTTCATGGCCATAATAATCATCGGCATTGATGACAGCAAAAACATCTTTTACTTCCTCCTTACAACACAATAAGGCATGTGCTGTTCCCCAAGGTTTTACGCGATCTACGGGTAGGTTATATCCTTCGGTAAATTTATCCAAAGATTGATAGACGTAGGCCGTTTTGATTTTTCCTTCTAGCCTTGGTTCAATTACCTTTTTAAAAGCTTCGGCAAAATCTTCCCGAATAATAAAAACCACTTTTCCAAAGCCTGCACGAATGGCATCATAAATGGAATACTCCATAATGGTCTCTCCCGAAGGACCAAAACCTTCTGTTTGTTTCATACTTCCATATCTACTTGCCATTCCTGCTGCTAAAATCACTAAAGTGGGTGCCATATTATTTCAAAGCTTTTGATTGTATTAAATTGGTATTTTTACCCTGCTTGATCAAAAATACATCGTGTAAAATTAGCCCATTTTGATTAAATAGAAAAACATTGACTGCAAATCCTATCCTTCAATTATTACCTAGCTACAGTAGTTTACAATACCATGTAAGCTTACTAAGATTAGATCAAATACATCCCATTGTAAGTGGCAATAAATGGTATAAACTTAGGTTTTATATTCAGGAAGCCTTAGATAGAAAAGCAAGTACCATTGTAAGTTTTGGGGGGCCTTATTCCAATCATTTGGTGGCCCTGTCTTATGCAGCAAACCAAAATAAACTTAAAAGCATTGGTTATGTAAGGGCTAATAAAAACGAGCCCATTACGCCTAGTTTAGCAGAAGCCATTGGCTATGGCATGCAATTAAAATTTATTGGCAGAACTCATTTTCAATCCATCAAAAATGAATTCATTGAAAAAAATAAACAAGCTGCCAGTACTTCCATTTATTTTATTGACGAAGGTGGTTATGGGGCCCTAGGCGCTAAAGGTGCGGCTACTATACTGAGTAGTTCAGCGACCGTAGCATTTGATTACATCATTGCTGCAGTTGGCACAGGCACCATGCTGGCAGGCATGATCAATGGTGCAGGCTCCCATCAAAAAGTTATTGGTATCCCTATTTTGAAAAACGAAACAAGTTTAGAAGAGGAAATAAATACGCTAGTAATTAATAAGCAAGCAGATTGGAAACTACTACATCAATTTCATCAAGGAGGTTATGCAAAAATTAATCCGGATTTAATTCAATTCATGAATGAGCTTTGGACCCTAGAAAAAATTCCCACCGATATAGTCTATACTGGCAAATTGCTTTTAGCAGTTAAAGAATTAATTCAAGAAAATTATTTCGAAGCCAATAGCAAACTACTCGTCATACACAGTGGGGGTTTGCAAGGCAATAGATCCTTACCTCAGGATACATTGCTTTTTTAAGCATTAACCAAATCACAATCAAATACTAGAGCAAAATGTTTTTTGATTTTTTCTTTGACCTCTTCATAATCTATTTTATACCCTAATTCTTTTTCTAAAGAGGTGACTGTTTTGCCTTGTATACCACAAGGTACAATCAATTCAAAATGAGATAAATCGGTATTGACATTCAATGCAAAACCATGCATGGTAATCCACCTACTACATTTAATGCCCATGGCACAAATTTTTCTTGCCATAAAAGGATCATCGGGTTGCAACCATACCCCTGTTTCACCTGCACTTCTTTCTCCTTTTAAACCATATTCTTCCATTACATTGATAATGACCTGCTCCAAGCTTCTCAAATACCAACCCAAATCGGTTTTGAATTTGTCTAAATCTAAAATAGGATAGCCCACCACTTGTTGCAAGCCATGGTAAGTGACATCTCCACCTCTATTGATATGAAAAAACTCAATGCCTAATTTTTCTAAATGCTCCTCTGAAACCAATACATGCTCCCTTTTGCCACTTTTTCCCAAGGTAAATACAGCAGGATGCTCTACCATTAAGAATCTATGTTCGGTGGCTGTTTGATCCATGGGTTCCTCTTTCTGCCTAGCCGCCCATTTGATTTGAGTATTTTTCAAGAGCAAGGCCTCCTGGTATTCCCAAGTAGGTTGATAGGAACGAATGCCTAAATCCTCAAATACCAGTTTTTGACGCATGAAGCAAAGTTACAAACTAAGCAGCAATATCTTACTTTTGCACCATGGCTGAAATACAAGATCCAATACAAGAAGAAAACAATGAGTCCCTGTATGAGCGTTCTACATTTATAGTAGACAAAGGACAGGAACCTACCCGTATCGATAAATGGGTACAAGCACGCATTGAAGGCATCACTAGAAATAAATTACAAAACGGCATTGACGCAGGTTTTTTAACTGTGAATGGTAAAGTAGTCAAGAGTAATTACAAAACAAGACCAGGCGATGAAGTAGTTTATTTAAGCATCATCAATCCAGAATATACGGAGCTCAAGCCAGAGGCCATGAATTTGGATATTGTATATGAGGATGAAGCAGTCATGGTGATCAATAAGCCTTCCAATATGGTGGTGCATCCAGGCATTGGAAATTATACAGGAACTTTATTGAATGGAGTGGCACATCATCTTTTATCAATCAATCCAGATTTAAATGAAGAACTCCTACCTCGTTTTGGATTGGTGCACCGTATAGATAAAAATACCACTGGTTTAATTGTACTTGCTAAAACACCGGAAGCAGCAAGTCATTTGGCTAAACAATTTTTTAATCATACGGTAGAAAGAAAATATGTGGCCTTAGTTTGGGGAGATATGGAGCAAGAAGAAGCTACCGTGGTAGCCAATATTGCGCGACACAAATCCAATAGAAAAATGTTTGATGCTTATCCTGATGAAGAAATTGGAAAGCATGCCATTACCCATTATAAAGTGATTGAACGTTACAATTATGTTACTCTGGTTTCTTGTATTTTAGAAACGGGGAGAACACATCAAATTAGGGTGCATATGAAACACATTGGCCATACCCTTTTCAACGATTTTGAATATGGAGGTGATAAAATTTTAAAAGGAACCATCTATACAAAGTACAAACAATTCGTTGACAATTGTTTTGAAGCCTGTCCTAGATGCGCGCTGCATGCACAAACACTTGGCTTTATTCATCCCACTACCGAAAAGAAAATTGTATTTGATAGCCCTCTGCCATTCGACATGCAAGCAGTGATTGAAAAATGGAAAAATTACAAAGCTTCGGCCCATCAATAAATTTATAATGGATGGCTACTGCCTGTCCATTTTAAATAAATTTTTGCAAATACATAGCCCAGTGAAAGTCCTATGATGCAACCCGATACTACATCTAAAGGATAATGTACCCCCACATAAATTTGTGCATAAGAAATAAGTGCCGCCCATAAAAAAAATAGGTAAGTATATTTTTTCAATAGAGGTTGTAAAGTCATAAATATAAACATGGCCAAACTAAAATGATTGGCTGCATGAGAGGAAGTAAAACTGAAACTAGTTGGACATGCCCCAATTAATAATTTTACCTGCCCCAACATGGAGGGATCGGCACAGGGTCTGAGTCGATGTATCAGTGGCTTGAAAATAAAACTACTTACTTGATCGGTCAAAGCAATAGTGACCGCCACTGTCACCAACCACTTCCAAGCCTTCCATCCCCATTTGTAAAATAAGAACCCAAGCAATAAGACATAAAAAGGAAACCAATGATCAGAAGTGCGCATCCAGGGCATAAAATCAGCTAACCATGGGCTGGTACATTTTCCATTAATCAGCTCAAACAAAGCCTGATCTTCCCTATTGATGGTGGCCCAAATGTCTAGTATCATGACATAAAGATACAAGGAAGTGTAAAAATTTAAAGTAAATTTGCCGAACCATTTATAAAGTAAAAGCGCCCTTATGCCACTTATTAAGAGTATTTCAGGATTTAGAGGCACCATTGGAGGTAAACCCAATGAAAACCTCACACCCATCGATCTTGTAAAATTTGCCTCCGCCTATGGAACCTGGCTATTAAGCAAGGCTCCAGGCAAGAAGAAAGTAGTGGTGGGCCGTGATGGCAGAATCAGTGGAGAAATGGTGGAAGCCTTGGTGGAACAAAGTTTATTGGCCCTTGGCATTGATGTAATTCATTTGGGCTTAAGCACCACCCCTACCGTTGAAATGGCCGTAGTTTTTGAAAAAGCAGATGGGGGAATTATATTAACTGCTAGCCATAATCCCAAACAATGGAATGCTTTAAAGTTATTGAATGCAAAAGGAGAATTTGTAAGTGGCGAAGAAGGTAAAACTATTTTAACCCTAGCAGCCAATGAAGATTTCAATTATGCCACTATTGATGCTATTGGCAAAATTATCCCGAACAGCAATAGTTTAGAAAAACATATCGATGCTATTTTACAAAATTCTTTAATCGATATCGCTTTAATTAAGCAAGCAAATTTTTCGGTGGTCGTAGATGCCATCAATAGTTCTGGTGCTTTTGCCGTACCCGCTTTATTAAAAGCCATTGGCGTAGATAAAATTACTGTACTGAATGAAGTAATGAATGGTGAATTTGCCCACAATCCAGAGCCACTCAAAGAACATTTAACTGAGCTCTGCACTACGGTATTAAAAAATAAAGCTCATTTAGGCATTGCCGTGGATCCTGATGTGGACCGCTTGTGCTTTGTGAGTGAAGATGGAAATTTATTTGGAGAAGAATACACCTTAGTGGCAGTGGCCGATTTTATTTTACAAAATAAAAAAGGAAGTACCGTAAGTAATTTATCTTCTACTAGGGCATTAAGAGATATTACGGAAAAACATGGTTGTAGTTATTTTGCTAGTGCAGTGGGAGAAGTGAATGTGGTGAATAAAATGAAACAAGAAAATGCAGTGATTGGTGGAGAAGGTAATGGCGGTATCATTGTACCCGATTTGCATTATGGCAGAGATGCCCTCATTGGTATTGCTTTATTTTTGACCCATTTGGCTAAAGCCAAATTAAGCGCTTCTGCATTAAGAGCCAGCTATCCTGCCTATTTTATGAGCAAGATGAAAATAGATTTAGAAGCAGGTACTTCTTTAGCAAAAATATTTACTGCACTTGAAGAAAAGTTCAAGAGTTTTGCCATCAACAAAGAAGATGGTTTGAAAATTGATTTTGAAAAGGAGTGGGTGCATTTAAGAGCAAGCAATACAGAGCCCATCATTCGGGTCTACACTGAATCCACTTCTCAGGCTAGTGCGGATAAATTAGCCCAAGAGATTATTTCAATAATTGAAACAATTAAGTAATTTAGCCAGATGGATAGAATTTATTTTGACAATGCCGCAAGCACACCCTTAGATCCAGTCGTACTGGAGGCCATGATGCCGTTTCTAGGTGAGCAATTTGGCAATCCATCTTCTATTTATAGCTATGGTCGTGAAACAAGAATGGCGATTGAACAAGCCAGAAAGTCAGTGGCTAAAAATTTAGGCGCCCGTACTTCGGAAATATTTTTCACCAGCGGAGGTACCGAAAGCACCAATACTATTTTAAATGCAGCTATTGAAAATTTAGGATGTACACATATTATTAGTTCCCCTATTGAACACCATGCTACTTTGCATACGGTTCAACATTTGGCTAAAAAAGAAAATATTTCTTTAAGCTATGTACAAATATTACCCAATGGCCATATAGATACGGCTCATTTAGAAACCTTATTGACTGAACACCCAGGTAAAACCATTGTCACTATTATGCATGCCAACAATGAAATTGGCAACATGATTGAACTCAACGAAATTGGCGCCCTCTGCAAAAAACACAATGCTTATTTTCATAGCGACACCGTTCAAACAGTGGGTCATTTTGCGTTTGACTTAAGTAATACCCCTGTTGATTTTATCACAGGCGCTAGCCATAAATTTCATGGTCCTAAAGGAATTGGTATCTTGTACATCAATGAAAATATTAAAATAAACCCTTTCATTCATGGAGGAGCGCAAGAAAGAAACATGCGCGCAGGCACCGAAAACGTCTATGGAATTGTTGGCTTCGCGAAAGCTTTAGAAATTGCCACTGCCAATTATGAAAAAGACAGCCAGTACATCAGCTCTTTGAAAAAGTATCTCTACGATGCATTGATTGCAAAAATACCTGGTATTAGTTTTAATGGAGATAGTTTTGGCAATTCATTGTACACTTTGCTTAGTGTTAATTTTCCAAAATCTGAAAAAACAGAAATGCTTTTATTCAATTTAGACATACATCATATTTGTGCCAGCGGAGGCAGTGCTTGTTCAAGTGGTGCACAGCTGGGTTCACATGTCATTCAAGCGCTTAACAAAGGAACAGACATCGCTACTGTTCGCTTTTCTTTTTCCAAACACAATACCAAGGCTGAAATTGATACAGTGGTAAGCACATTAGCTAGCCTTATATAAAAAAAGAAGGAGCACTTTGTTAAGTACCCCTCCCCTTCTGTTATTTAGAATCTTTTATTGCTACTTTTTCTTAGGTGCAAAATCCAGCTCCATTTTAGTGATGGCTGCGATCAACTGGTAAGAAGTTAAAGCATCTTGTACAAAGGAGGCTTGCTTATTGTTTAAGCTACTTGGTTTGTTTTGGTAAGCACTCTCTATGCCCTGTTGGAATTGATCATCGCTCATGGCATCTCCTAAAGATTTATAATATACAATTTCTTGTTTTAAATCTTTTAAGACAGAATTGGACACTTTTTTAGCCAACTCTAAATCTCCAGCTGCATAACAGGACTGTAAGAACAAATAAGAAAAATAATTATGTTGATTGCCTCTATTGGAGGTCATACCATAAGGAAAACTTTTTTCATTGGTTTCGCTGTCCATTTTTCTAAGAACTTTCCTTGCACTATCTAATTTGCCTTCTGCCACTAAGGCTTGCGCAATTTGAGATACAGCCAATCGTATGGAATTCAAATGACGTCTATTTTCTTCATCATAATACACGGTTGAATTTTTTGCATTGCCAAAACTAAACATGGTCATTATAGTATTGTAGGAAGCAGCGGCGTCAATGCCACCACCGTCTACTGGCACTAATTCATAAGACATACCTGTTTGACGAACATACTTCTCTAAGCCCATTTCTTTTAACTCCTGTGTTGAAGTAAAACAAACTGGTCGCTTAAATTGTGTAGTGGCAATAATGGCATACATGGCCAATTCATTTTTTAATAGGTATTGTCTTTTAGGATTAAAATCAATCAACAAATCGTCTACCATCTTATCCGTTGGCTTGGCAATACCAGAAGCCAATGCATTGGCCTTATTAACAGGCACTTTAAATTTATGTGTTGGGAAAATATTTACAGGTCCGTCTTGCGTAGAAGCTTGGTATTTTCCAGAAGGATCAGCCACCACATACCTCAATACAGAATCTAAATTGTGGTAATTGGCTTCGCCAAAATCAGGTAATGCATTGTAATAAGCCACATTCAATTTATTACCCAATACTTGTTCTTCCGTAAAGATGAGATCAAATTTATCACTCTTGTTTACTTTGTATCTAAGCTCTTTCATGTACCAATCAGAACCGAGTAAACTATTCACCACCACACGCACATCCGGGCGTATGCCTTCTACTTCTTGCGCATACCATAATGGGTAAGTATCGTTATCGCCGAATGAAAATAAAATCGCATTGGGAGGACAGCTTTCTAAATAGTTACGGGCTAAATCGCGGGGCAATGTTTTTTGACTTCTATCATGATCGTTCCATTCTTGTTGTGCCATTAGGGCAGGTACTGCTAAAAATGAAATAACAGTGGCTAGAATCGCAGCCATTTTTTTAGACATGAATTTTTCTATCCAAAGTGCAATTTGCAATACGCCAAGTCCAATCCAAATGGTAAATACATAAAAAGAGCCTACATAAGCATAATCACGCTCACGTGGTTGCAAACTTTGTTGGTTCAAATACATCACAATGGCAATGCCTGTAAAAAAGAATAGAAGACCAGTAACGATTAAATCTTTTTTATTTTTTTGGTATTGGAAAATAAATCCGATAATTCCTAAAATAAATGGGAGCATGTACAAGCTATTGTGTGCCTTGTTTTGATTTTTAATAGAATCTGGCAATTTGGATTGATCTCCAAAAATAAAATTATCTATCATTGAAATGCCTGTGCTAAAATTACCATCTCTTACATTACCAAAGCCTTGTAAATCGTTTTGTTTACCTGCGAAATTCCATAAAAAATAACGTAGGTACATAAAACCAAACTGGTAATTGGTAAAATATTTAATATTATCTCTTAAAGTTGGAGGCGTTCCGTCTTCTACTCCAGCAAAGGCTTTAAAGCTATCCATCTGACCTCTGTCATTGTCTGAATCCCACATTCTAGGGAACAAATGCGCAGAAGGCGCAGAAGTCCAATCTCTTTTGTAATTTTTTCCTGCAATTTCATAGGTAGATTTTGACTTTACATATTGGTCTCCATTTTCTACATTGTCTACTTTATCTACATAATCTGGACCATATACGATTGGCCAATCTCCATATTGCTCTCTACCCAAATAACCCATCAAGGTAACTGGATTGTCTACATTGTACATATCTACAGAAGGGTCTGCACTTGAACGAATCATGGTGGTCAAATAACTAGTATACCCCAATAAGAAAAACACCACCGACCAAATACCCAATTTCAAAAAGTAAAATCCTTTTTTATTGGCATACAAAATGCCTAATGTTAGAAGAACTGCTACCAATACAAAGAAGAAAATAAATCCTGTAAAGAAAGGTAGGCCAAAAGAGTTCACAAAATTAATATCAAAGGCCCCTGCCCATTTGATGGTATATTGAATTAAAAATACTTGCACAAATCCAGTGATAATAACGCCTATAAAAAAGGCCAATAATCCACCCTTGAAACTTGGCTTATATTGTCTAAAATAATACACCATTACAATGGCGGGAATGGTTAAGATATTCAATAAATGCACCCCAATGGAAATCCCCATTAAATAAAATATAAAAATGATCCATTTGTCTGCACCAGGCTCATCGGCTTTATGTTCCCATTTTAAAATGGCCCAAAATACCAAGGCAGTAAAGAAAGAACTTAATGCATATACTTCTCCTTCAACGGCACTGTACCATGCGGTATCACTAAAAGTATAAGCCAAAGCGCCCACGATGCCAGCGCCCATGATTAAAATAATTTGACTATTGGTGAGTTCGATACCAGTTTGCTTTTCCACCAATCTTTTGGCAAAATGCGTGATGGTCCAAAACAAAAACAAAATAGTAAATCCACTGGCTAGCGCACTCATGGTATTGACTGCCTTTGCGGCTGTCAAAGGATTGTCTCCAAAAAAGATAATGAACAAACGACCTAATAAAACAAACATAGGCGCTCCAGGAGGATGTGGAATTTGTAATTTATAGGCACTGCTTATAAATTCACCGCAATCCCAAAAACTACCGGTGGCCTCTGTGGTAAGCACATAGGCAGTACAAGCAATTAGGGTCACGATCCAACCCGTCCAATTATTGATTTTTTTAAAGTCCATTTTAGGCGTTTTATTAGATGCAAACTTAATTGAAACTAGCCAAAATGGGAAATATATAGCAGCTTTAAGTATATTTTAAGATTTCCCCATTCCCCCTAGGTTTTTTATCTTTGTGGCCCATGAGTCAATCACGTTCTGTCGCATTTCACACCTTAGGCTGTAAACTCAATTTTTCAGAGACTTCTACCCTTTCTAGACAATTGGAGCAGGAAGGCTTTGAGAAAAAAGCTTTTACGGAGATGGCTGATATTTATGTCATCAATACCTGCTCTGTTACAGAGAATGCCGACAAGGAATGTCGTCAATTGGTCAGACGGATCCAAAGATTAGCCCCTGAAAGTTTTGTCGTGATTACCGGTTGTTATGCTCAATTAAAACCCGCGGAAATTGCCAATATCCCTGGTGTGGATTTGGTTTTGGGTGCTGCTGAAAAATTTAATTTAGTGCAGCATTTAGCTTGTTTAACCAAGGGCGATGCCACTAAAATTTGTAGTTGTGATATAGAAACTGTTACTGGTTTTAATGCTTCTTTTTCTGTGAATGATCGAACCCGAACATTTTTAAAAGTTCAAGACGGCTGTGATTATAGTTGTACTTTTTGTACCATTCCCATGGCGCGTGGCAAAAGTAGGAGTGATCGTATAGACAATGTAGTTGATCAAGCCCAAGCCCTTTCAAAAAGCGGGGTAAAAGAAATTGTACTTACGGGCATTAATTTGGGCGACTTTGGCAAAGGCGAGGATGGCGGTAAAAAAAAGCAAGAAAGCTTTTTTGATTTAGTTAAAGCATTGGATGAACAAACGGATATTCCTCGTTACCGAATTTCCTCTATCGAACCTAATTTGCTCACCAATGAAATTATTGAATGGGTAGCTAACAGCCATAAATTCATGCCCCATTTTCATATCCCCCTACAAAGTGGTTCGGATGCGGTTTTGAAATTAATGCAAAGAAGATACAACAGTGAATTGTATAGTGAACGTGTTGCTTTGATTAAAAAAATTATACCTCATGCTTGTATTGGCGTGGATGTAATTGTGGGTTCGCCGGGCGAAACTGAAGCTTATTTTAAAGAAAGTATTGATTTTTTGCATGCTTTAGACATTGCTTATTTGCATGTATTTACTTATTCCGAAAGAGCCGCCACCAAAGCATTAGACATCAAACCCATTGTGCCTATTTCAATTAGACAGGAAAGAAATAAAATTGCGAGAAATTTATCCTACCAAAAATTACAATATTTTACTGCACAACATCTAGGCAGTACCCGTAAAGTTTTATTTGAATCAGTAAAACATACTAAAGAGGAAATAGGGAATGGAATGTTGGAAGGTTATACAGACAATTACATTAAAGTAATTACTCCTTTTAATTCAGCTTATAGCAATCAAATTATAGATTGGACATTAGCATAGTCAATGGCATCATTAGCTTACAGAAACTTCGCCGACTTTAAATTCAACAATCATCATCATATTGATGCTCTCTAAACGAACATACACCGTTTTCTTGCTGGCTTTAATAACTTCCCCTTTTTGTCCCATGAACAAACCTTGATTGATGGACACCTTGGTATTGGCTGGCATATGAGCCATATCTACTAATTGTATGCTTGCATTGGACTGCCCTAAATATTTTCTGATGGCTTCAATTTCATTGTCTCTAATAATGGCTGGCTTTTTTAAAAAGTATAAGAAATTCACCACCCCCATCGTAGATAAAATTTTAGTATGATCTTCTTTGCTGGCCTTGATAAAAACATAGGAACGAAAAAGTGGTTCTTCAATAATTTTTTTTCGATCCGACCACTGCCTTTCTCTTTTTTGCACAGGGCACCAACTTTCAAAACCATTTTTGGTCAACAGGCCATCTACCTTCTTCTCCCATTTTGATTTGGTATATATTACATGCCAGATTTTAACATTGGCCAATTCTGCTGCTTTCATGTATCAAATTGTTTTATCCCTTCTTAGCGATAGCATTGGAATGTGGAAATTCTCCTAACAATTTACTTGATTCGCTAATTTGTACATCTTTAGCCACCAATTTTAACCATGCCTGATAACGCTCTTGCTTGATTTTATCTGGATTGTTGAAAAATTTATCATAATCTGCTTTCAAAGAAGTCACCTGCATTGGATCTCTTAATTTAAGTATGCCCTCATTTTGTTGAATGACTGCTTGCAATTCTTTTTTATAATTGACATATTTATGGAATTCTAGGGCTATAGGACGATCTACTTGCGTAGATACCCATTGTAAATTTTTCTTAAATCGGATATTGGCGGTATCTGCTTGAATTTTTTTGTTGGCTAATTTTGCGATGCTAGTCAATTCACTGTTATTGGACCATGGTGTAAATTTAGCGCGCTCCATTTCATCCCATTGTAAGGCAGAAGCATTGTCCTTTTCTCTGTACTTTAAAAATTCATAATCGTCTGGGAAAACAATGTCAGACATCACCCCTTTTTTCTGTGTGGAACTACCAGTCACTCTATAGAATTTTTGGAAAGTTAATTTTACTGAACCATATTCTGTTTGGATGCCCATCGCATCTAATGGCTTGCCAAAGGATACATTTCTTTGCACGGTACCTTTGCCATAAGTAGAGCTACTCCCTACAATTAAGCCTCTATTGTAGTCTTGAATGGCCCCTGCAAATATCTCACTAGCAGATGCACTGAATTCATTCACCATCACTACTAACGGGCCATCATATAAAATACCAGGGGTTTCATCGGATAAAACCTGAGCCCTGCCTTCTTTGTCTCTGATTTGAACAATGGGTCCTTTGTCAATAAACAAGCCCGCCATTTGCACCACTTCATACAAGGAACCTCCTCCGTTGTATCTAACATCAATGACAATGCCTTTTACTTTTTCTGCTTTTAATTTTTCTACTTCTATAGCTATATCTTTAGAACAGCGATGTCCATCCTCTCTTTCAAAATCGGCATAAAAATCGGGTAGTAAAATATACCCATACTTGTCATTTCCTTTTTGAATGATGGCGCTTCTAGCAAAGCCTTCATCCAATACAATTTTTTCTCTTTTTAAAGCAACTACCTTGGTGGTTCCGTCTGGTTTTTTAACAGTCAGTCTAACTTCTGTGCCCAAATCACCTCTAATTAATTTTACTGCATCTGTTGTTTCAAAACCAGCTACATCCACTGGCTCTTCTGCTCCTTGTGCAATTTTGATGATCACATCATTCATCACCAATTGACCCGATTTCCAAGCTGGACCACCTGGTTGCACGCTGGCTATTTTAATCCCATAATCATCCTGAGTCAATTGAGCACCAATGCCATAAAAAGTACCACTCATTTGTTCGGTAAAAGATCTTTTTTCTACCGGTGCAAAATAATCGGTATGCGGATCCATTAATCCTGTTATGGTATTTAAAAAAGATTCAAATCTTTTCTCTTTATCAAAAGTTTTTTCTAAACTACTAAATCTTTTGGTATAGGATTTCTTCACCGATGCGCGCGCTTCCAATTCTAAAATAGAATCTGATTTATACACAAACACTATTTTACTGGTGTCTTTTTTTATTTTTGCCGTATCTCTAATGGCCTTGGCTGCTTGTTGCTTTTCTCTATCTTCTATCAAACTTACATACCTGTCTAAGGCTCTATACCTCAATAGCTGATTCCATCTTGTAAATTTTTCTTTGCTACTACCTGCATATTTTATGCTGT
>Ga0214919_10005749_pt1 | contig 17387 bp, 21 predicted proteins | sample LL1503_MetaG_FD_177994 | JGI IMG/M metagenome (GOLD analysis project Ga0214919, IMG submission 177994) | Freshwater microbial communities from Lake Lanier, Atlanta, Georgia, United States - LL-1503 | ecosystem: Environmental > Aquatic > Freshwater > Lake | place: USA: Georgia | collected...
AAATGTTTTGAAAACAAAATGATTTTTATTTCTAACAAAAATAAAAATGTTTTGAAAACAAAATGATTTTTATTTCTAACAAAAATAAAAATGTATCCCAAGATAATTAATTATAATACTTGTTCTAAATCTCACAAGCCCACCGCAAATGTTATTCACACTGAATTAGATGGAAGAGCGGTCCCAGGAGGACCTAAAATACAGACCAAAGCTCGTGGAAGAGCGGTGCTTGAAATTAAAAATAATAATGAATTTTTTGTACAAGTTGATGTTTATGATATTGAAAATGTAACAATGGCACATATACATTTTCTTAATGAAAAAAATCCTGACCAAAATGGACCGATTTTATTATGGTTATTTAAAACTGAAATTGCTTTAAAACATCATAATGGAGCTTTAGTTTCTAGAGTTTTTAATCTTAAGGAGCTTGCTCAAAAAATGACCATGCAACAATTTAAAAAATACATTCATGATTGTAAATTATATTATAATGTTCATACCATTCAAAATCCTAATGGAGAATTAGCTGGCGATGTTTAAATTTTTAAACAAAAATTTACTATTATATAAAATGTCTATAGATTGGAAAGATATAAATGAAAAATATCAAAGAATGGGTTATTTCTTACCAACGAAAACTGAAAATAGGAGGTTTCGTCAAAAAGAAAACTTTCAAAAATTGTCATCTGCCGAACTGGATTCTATATTAAAACAAATGATGCCGATTAAACAAAAAATAATTTCCAAGCAAATTGTAATTCCCAAAGGAGAGTCAAATAGATTTAAACAACGGCTTAAAATTGTCTCTGATACCTTGGAGGAAAAATTAATGAAAAAATATTCTTCACTTCCAGTGCAAGATAAAGATGAATTAGCTCAAGATTTAGTTACAATTCGAAAACATTATAAAAATGAAACAAAAGTAAGAAATACAATCTTGAAATCAAGGTTTCCGTTAATTTTATTATTGTTGATGGGAATGTTTATCTTTACCGTTGAAGGATTTTTTCCAAAAAGTGCGCTTATGGATAAACGTGCTTTTATTCCTGCTCCTCCTATAGATACCAGTGGTGCTGAAAAACATTTAAAATTATTAGGAAAATTTCTAATGAAAGTATATTTAACAGATTTAAATAACAGAGTTCCGCAAATGGCTCAATATTTTGGAAATGTCAATCCATTTGATCTTAAGAGTCCTATTAGAGGAGAAAGAGTAAAAAGAATGATTTTTCCTTGAAAAGGAAATAATTTTATAATCTTTATAAATGATAGAATGTCTGCCACTAGTCTATTAAATGACATTGAATCTATGGAATCCTGTTTTCAAAAGAAATATTATTTAATAAAAATTTCTTTGGAATATTCTCCGTCGAATGAATCACTTGAAAATAATTTAAATGTGTTTTCAAAATTTACATCTTTGTATATGAAACTTAGAGGAAACTTTAAAAAAAAAGATGATAGAATCCAAAATTTAATATCAAAATTTTTGGAATATTTGAAAGAACAAGAAACCTTTTATAAAAATCATTCTCAATATTTAACATTTAAACTTTTGACCTTGTATGTTGGAATTATGAAAGCAGATTTTGGAATGATTAAAAATGTTCACAAGGATATTTTAAATTATATGGATTATCATATATTGAAAAATGGAAAATTTAGAGATGCCATGGAGCATGATAGCTTATATTATCAAGTGGATAATTTAACACAATTATGTAAGATATTTACTACTTTACAAAAATATGGATTTTATCATTTTGATTATTTACATTACCATAATATGGTTGGAGCCACTATACTAAAAGCTTTTTTGTTTTTGGGACCTTTTATACAAAAAAAAAAGGTTCACTATGAATTTTTGAATAGTATTTTCAACGAAGATCGTAAAAATCCTAGTTTTGGAGAATTATGGGATCCAAATTGTTCAAAGTCTTTGTTGGAAAATTTTGGTTATTTGGACAAGAAATTGGAACATTTGAATGCTTCAAAGAATTGAATGTTTCAAAGTAAAAAAATGATCAAGTCAAATTTTTTCAAGCAAAAATTTTCAACAATCATGGGTATTCCAACTTTTTTTAGATCTATTATTCAAAACAATAAAGCTGTCATTCAAGGAGCCGTTCCCGATGGATTGGTTGATTATTTATTTATAGACTTTAATTCCTTAGTCTATAATACATGGTATCGTATTCATAAATCCATAAGCACTCAGGATACAGAGACAATACACAATCAACTTATTTCTAGCACAATTTCAACTACATGTCATATGGTAAATGATATTGTCCAGCCCAAAAAATATGTTTTTATTTCAATGGATGGAGTGGCACCGCGAGCAAAAATGGTTCAACAAAGATCTCGTCGATACAAGTCAGTGCAATTGAAAGAAATTATCAAGAAAAAAATGGGCGAATTAGAAATGGAAAAACCTGTAGAATGGGATCCAAGTCCAAACATTTGTCCTGGCACAATTTTTATGGAAAAATTAGGACAAGCTTTCCGTCTTGCCATGAAACAAAAAAAATTTAATTGCCAAGTTATTTTAAGTGACACCTCTTGCCCTGGAGAAGGAGAACATAAATTCTTGAAACGAATTCGAATGCTACACAAAAACCAAGAAACACTGAATGATTCTGTGGTAGTTTATAGTCCAGATGGAGATATGATTTCTCTATCACTATTAACACATAAAAATAATATAAGAATAATGAGGATTCCAGATTCAAAATCTCCTCAAGAATCTAAATTTTGTAAAGATTTTGAATTTATATATTGTGATTTGAATATTATTCGACATGATTTTTTTAAACAATTAACTGAAACGTATCACGATCCTGAAATTAACGAATTACGTATATTAAATGATTACAACTTTTTGTTGTTTATGGTTGGAAACGATTTTGTTCCGTCACTTCCATTTTTGAAAATTCGATCTGGAGGTTTGGATCTTCTTATTAAAATTTATAACCAATTACGTCCTAAAATTAAAGATTACCTTGTAAACTATGATCCAGTGACACAAAAAATTCCCAAAATTAATAACGATTTTTTTAAAGAACTTGTATTGTCTTTAGCCAAAATGGAGAATACAGAAATGATCAATGAGTATAATCAAATTTTAAAAGAACAAGAAGGGGCTCCTAATGGTAGACGTGCAAGAATGGAAAGTGAAATGACCCCTTTGGAAATTTACCAGTCGCGTTTTGAACATTTGTGTTTCTTTAATCCTTTACACCCTGACAATGACAAATACAGGCATTTGCCAGGAATTATAGATTATCACAAACCTAAGCACGATTGGAAATCGCAGTATTATAAACATTTTTTTGGTTTTGATACAAGTAACATTAGCGAGTATAATACAGGACGAACAAAGGTTGTGACGAATTATTTTGAGTCTCTCATGTTTACTCTACAATATTATCTCAAAGGCTGTCCTTGTTTTGATTGGAGTTACCAGTATCGGGTATCTCCAATTCCTTCGGACATGTTTACCGTTTTATCTAAACATAATTTTGATATGAATTCTATTTCTTTCCAAAATAAACCTCCTTATTCACCTTATGAACAGTTACTTTTAATTTTACCTCCCCAAATGAGTTTTCTTCTACCCGCTCCATTACGAATTATTATGACTGAAAAAGAATATCCAAAAGCGTTTGATATTGATGCCTTGGCGGGTTCTAAATATATTTATTCAGAAGCTATTCTACCTGAAATAGATTCTGAAAAAATAAAAACAATGTTGCAATTAAAATTAGACGAATTGAGCGATACAGAAAAGGTTAGAAACACAAATTCCAATAAATTAATGTCTACGAAACTTGTCTAAATTTATAAATTTTTGTTCCTTCTTGATAAGTACATTCTTTTCTTTTGGAGGAAATCAATTTAAAATCTTTAATCATTGGGCAAACTAATGAAGTATAATTTTCTTTTGAATCACGAATTTCTTCAGGTCTGTGTAAAAGACTATATGTTCTGTGTTGATTTATTGGATAATCCGGATGCATATTTATAAATAGATTTATATTTTTATTTTGTCAAAATAAAAATTAATATCGCTCGCTATTACTATTTTCCCAAGCCTTGAAAGCTTCCAAAGCATTATCAGATTTAATTTGTGTTCCTTTGGTTACTTTATTTTCAATTTCAGTATAAATTTCCAAATCATCAAAACCAATTTTAGAGGCATCTTGGCGAGAATTTGAATAAAAAATATCCTTAATTTTAGCCCAACGAATAGCAGAATAACACATACTACAAGGTTCTGTAGAGGAGTAAATTATACATCCTTCTAGTGAAAAACTTTTAGAATGACAACTTGCATCTCGAATGGCTACTATTTCTGCATGAGCAGTTGGATCTTGATGTTTTGTAACCATATTCACTCCACGTCCAATAATTTTTCCATCTTTAACAATTACGGCTCCAAAAGGTCCTCCCCCGGTTAAAACGTTTTGTACAGATAAATCGATTGCTTCTTGTAAAAAAGGATTCATTTTTTTAAAACAATTTCTTTAAATTTCAAACAAATTTAAAACAAACATTCTTTATAATTAAATGTCTAATTATATTTTAATTTCTTCTGCCTATCGTGACAGAATATTGTATCCAAACCCCTCGGATTTTATTGTTCCTTTTCAACAAATTCAATCAGCTGTCATCAATCGATTTGATGTTTTAAATACAGTCAATCCTATAAGTGTTTTTCCAATTTATAATTTTTGCTGGACTAATTTTCAAAATGATTCTCCAATATTTATTACAACCATTACAGGAGGAGGAGGTTCCAATATACAATTAGATTCCAATGTTCCTTCTCAACTTTTAGGAATTATTCCCGATTCGTATACAAATGTTAATCAAACTGTTAAAAATTGTCAAAACATTTTGACCAATTTTACTGCCAGAATTACTGATTCTTCAGGAAACCTATTTGATAGTTTAATTATTGCTTATTCACCTATATATAACACGATTACAACTTTAGAACCATTACCATTTACTGTGAATCAATCTTTGGAAATTATAAACACATCATCTCCTTTAGAAATTACAATAAATGGAAATTATAATTCCATTTTTCTTTTGGATAATAATTTGTTCTTGTACAACATTACAACGAATGAAATTAGAAAATGTATTCTAGATGGTCAACAAAACAAATTGAAATGTGAATCGGCATTTACAGGAGGAGGAATTACAGATAAATACTTGTTGTATAACAAATTGTATCCTTTTGTAATTGGAGAATTGGAAAAGTTTCCTAATAATCAATGGTATGTAGAAAGCACTGTCAATCATTTTAATGTCACTCAAAAAGGAAATGGATATAACTTGAATGAAATGGTTTATCTAGTAGACAAGGCATTGGGCACTCCTTTATTAAATGACCATTTATCCCATTGTTGCATTTTTCAAATAAAAAGGGTTGGAAATTATGGCACAATTGAAGAATTAGAAATTTTAGATATTGGTTGTCAAAATTTTAAACGATCTCTTTATTATTCCATCATTCCTGTGGAAAGAAGACATGGAGTAGAGTTTGCAACCTTGTATGTTGTGGATGTATCAACTGCTTTTCGCTGTAAAATTAAAAATAAACAAGCTCTTCAGCCTAGGGATTTACGAGGATCCTACTTTACTTGTTTCTTATTATCCCCTCTGTATAATATTGTGGATCAAACTTTGTTTACAAGTCCTAATAATACATACCCTGTCCCGATTCCTGAAATTTCTCCAGATTTGTATGAATCACAACAGTTAACAGGAGTTTCAGGAATTCACAATGCATTATTAACAAAAGAAAAAGACTCGGTTATTATTTTTGTCCAAAAAATTTCTCCAATCTTATTACGACGTTTTGACTATTATGAAAATTTGTCTAGACTTCAAAAATCGAGTCCCAACTTTGCCGATGCAACTAATTTTTGTGTTCAAAATTTCATAAGAGAAGGTATTGTGCCTTTAAATTTTTCTGGAACTTATTTAACGCAGTCTCAAATGTCTTGTTATGAGATTACGGTGCTCAGTTTAATTTTACCTAATGTTGAAATCGATGCTTTAAATTCATTATTGACTAGTGGATTCCCTTACGTTCTTATGGAAATAAGTAATGTAACGATGCCGAATTCAGGAAATAAAAATGTAATTTATTCTAATAATCCCGCCGCTGTAAATTCCACCTTTTTATGTAGTATAAGTGATGTCAATGATCCCATTAAAACTAAATTTATTAAAATTACTTGTGATGGCACCATACAAACGATTAAATTTTCTCCTGCTGACAATTTAAGATTTAGACTTTTATTACCTTCAGGAGAACCATTTAAACTCCAACAGAATGATTATTTACCACCCTCAATAGCCAATCCTTTACTACAAATTGAAACTTTGATAGAATTCAAAAGAATGTAAATTAATTTTTATCAAGAAATTTAGCTATATCTTTTCTAAAGTTTACAATTGTAATATCATACTTCGTTACCAATGAACCTACCCGATGATCATCATAGACACTTTTTAACATATCTACATCTTCATCAATTGTTTTAGACATTAGAAATTTTGTTAACCAATCTCCAAAGACATTAAAAACTGGAAAAAAAGGATCCAACCAAAAATTTCTATACATTTTCCAATATAATAATGTTTGATTTTTGGAAATGGGAATAGAACGAGTAAAAACAGTTTTAATAATGTTTCCTGCAAAAACTCTTGTAATTGTATTTGTGGGTAGATGATACTCATTTTGAACAATAACTTTGGGAGCACCTCCAATTTTTGTAGAGATTGTATTTTCATTAGGAAAATAATGAAATTGCGATTGAAAAGAATTATTTGAAAGTCTTTTAGTTTTAATATCATAAGGTAATGGAGAAACACTGCTACCAAAAGAATGAACATAAGAAATATGTAACATGTCTAATAAATTTTCACATACTGTTAAATAATTACTATTGACAACACGATACCCGTCAACGCCTTTAAAGGAATCATCATATTCTTCAGGAGGATAAAATATTTCTGGAGTTTCTATATCCGAAAGTGGATTAAAAAACAAAAAATCAGGCATTTTTTTAACGGGAATTAAAGGAAGACTTATTTTGGACTTGAATCTTTTTGGATTTTTACTAGGATTAGGAATTTTACAAAAATTTCCATCACAAAATTCAAATCCGTGATAACCGCATTGTAAATTTCCATCTTTATTAATGTATCCTTTCTCCCCGAAAGATGCTCCTTGATGAGGACAGATGTCTGTGTGAACTATAAAAGTCTCATTGTTTTTTTTGTAACAAACAAAAGGGGTATCCATAAAGTTGATTTTATGAATTTTATTTTTCATTAATTCTTTACTAGGAATTAACGGATACCAAAATGGCAATACATTATTGGAAATAAAAAAACAACTTGAAACCTTTACAAAAAACCCCAATCCTACAAGAAACAAAGGACGATAGTACATTTATATTTATAAATTTAATTTTTTAAAAATTGAATTTAAATCATTATTCGAGTTTTAATTTCCAAATGAATCCTAGAACACCCTTTTATTTTATAAGTATTATATCAATTATTTTAATTATATTGGTTGTCATTGAATTGTGTATTTTAGTTGGCTTTCAAAAAAAAATATTATCCATGGACGTTTTTTTTCAAAATGGTAATAAATTTTTTATAGACATGGATATTCTAATTGAACGACTCAATAATATTTCAATGTCGCAAAATAACGAATTTTCTTATTTAAGAGCTTAAATTTATATTTTAAATGGAAACTTTTGTAATATTACAAGAAAACGTGGCAAAATGTTTATATTGCGAAAATTTGGCTTTTTATTATATTCATCCTTCTTGTAAGATCTTGGGAAAAAGAACAAGTCCATATTTTATCTATACTCCAGAATATGGATATATTAAAGCTTTTGATGATAATATTATGCTTCCTTTAGTTGTTGAAGAGACTGCTTTGGAAAATTTCAAATTTCAAATTGAAATTTGTCATAAAAATGGATGTCATGTAGGATTAACAAATGATCCATTATTTATATATTATTATACTTTAACTTATAAAACAAAGGTTGAAATTGTTGAAAAAACGAATCAATATTATCAACTAAAATTGGGAGGATGGGCAACCAAAATTTTAAAACAAATTTATCCAAAACCGAAAAAATTAGTTATTTTTCGTTTTTTAACGGTAAAAAAGCCATTTTGGGTTATTGTAACTAATAATTTAGGAACAGAATGGAGAAAAAACCATGAAACTAGAAATATCTCTTTTGGATCTATAATTAAGATTGTCAAAAAAGGATTTGTAGATAATAAAAAAATTTTATACGATGAAAATGATGGCTACATTTTTCATAAAGACGTTTCATTATTAGGCTCTAATTTCAATACGAGTGTTAAAAATTCTAATGTTTGTTTTATTTGTTTTCAAAACTCTATCAATTGTTCTTATATTCATGGAGATTTTGCTCATAGCTTTTGTTGTTTTGAATGCTCTAAAAAAATTTTATCCAAAACTTGTCCTATTTGCCGTTTACCAATTGAAAAAATTGTAATTAATTATATACAAAATGTTCCCGATATTTTTCCACAAATTTCATCCGTAAAACATTTGGAATAAATATCAGTATCTTTTCAATTCCAAATGATTTTTAAATAATAGCAAGTCTACAAACTGGACAAGTATTTTCAATCTTTAAAATACAATCTTTACAAACACAATGATTATATTGGTTTTGATGAACATTAATACATTGTTTTTCTTCCAAACATACAGAACATTGAAATTCTATTTTTGGAATAAAATGATATTTTAATTCACGATGAAAACCAAAATTTTGAAAAGGTAAATAGATGAGTATTTCTTGCAAATATAGTCCCATTGTAAACAATATACATGGCATAAATTCGTGATTATTTTGACTTGTATCACTATATGTAATCAAGGTTTTGCTTATGACCTGTCCAAGAGTATAATCCTGAGGTGTTGTTTTAAAATAAAATTCAAAAAAACCAGATACTAGCTCTATATTTGTTCTTGGATTTTCAATAAAAAAAAGAAAGGAATTGGTCAAATTGCATTTCATTTGGTATTTTTTCACATCAATCAATAACAATGGGTTATAAAACTTGCTATAATTTACCTTGAACTTATCATGATTTAACAAACAATAAACACTCATTTTAATTTAAGAAATAAAATTAAAATTGACAAAAATTAATTTAAAAAGAAAAAAATCAAGAAAAAATGGATGAGGCTACTAAAAAAAAAGTGAATTCTTTTGTGCGCTCTCACAGCAAAACAGACCTTCAAGAAATGTGTAAAAAGCAACAAAAAAGCCAGTCGGGTACAAAATTTGACATGGCATTAAGAGTCTTGGATATTTCAGAAAAGACCAATCAACCAAAAAGTGATAAAGTTCAATCTACACTTATTTTGAAAATTGTTAAAAATGAATTTGGCAATTATGCTCATCTAGAGAGTGGAATGGTTTTTGATTCAAATACTAAAAGAGTAATTGGAGTTCAACTACCAAACGGAAATGTAAGACCTTTACAAAGAAATGATATTGAAACATGTCAAAAATACAAATTTCAATTTAATTTTCCAACATCTTTAGATCCATCACCAATATTTGAAATATTGGAAAATTCTGATGATGAAAATCAAGAGGGTTCTGAAAAGTATTCTGACGAAGAAGACGAAGATGTTGATGAAAATGAAGAATTGGATGAATAAAAAAAAATATTTTTTAAAACAAAAATGGCTACTGTTCAAAAGAAACAAATTAAAACTTGGATGACTTGGTCCAATCTTTTAAAATTTATCGAAATTTCTCTTCTTGTTATTATTCTAGTTTTTGTCATACTAATATGGCGTAAACCAGCTCCTGAAAATTATATTGATAATTGCTTTGGTATGCAATATTATGGTGAACCATTAATGAACAATAAAAATGCTCCTATTTGCGCTAAAGATACCACAAACCCTTTGTATCCTGAAGGAGGATGTGCTGTATACGATGGAGAAAAGGTTTCAAGAAATTATGAAGAAGGAATGTATACTCCTGCGGTCTAGATCGATTATTTTTAAAAAAATTTCATTTAAGAATGAAATTTTTAAAATCAATCCAATAAAAAAATACATTAGAATAAAAATGAGCGCAGGAGGTTTATCTTATGATTGTCTTACAACAAGTCGAAAAGTTACACTCCCCAGTGTTGAAATGTGGGGGAAAAATATGAATATTCTTAGAGATCCTAATCGTGGATATTTTACACGTCGAAAAGATCGAGTTGGAGTGAATCAAAGTATATTATTATCTCAAGAAAATAGTGGTGACCGTATAGCTGAAAATATTAATGTTTATGCACGAGGTGTAAATCCGATGGTTAGTGTGTCATATGATAATGCAGGAAATAATTCTGGAGCAAGATCTAGTATATTACAAAGAGCTCCTGGTGTAAAGCTTCCTTTGAAACCCGATGTATTTCATCCTCCAGTTTTTACTCAAGAACAATTAATGCCATTATCAAGACAACCTAGAAATTGGTTTTATGCATTGACAAATCCAATTGTTCCTAATATTATTTCTCAAATGAGTTGTCCAGAAACAAGATCGAGTGTTCATCAAAATATTAAAACCAATAATGTAACCTCTAATATTCAGTATCATCTAAACGATACCCCAAGAGAGTCCAATTTACAAAGAAACACTGCGTTAAATATGAATATTAAGAATCCTCAACGGCTGTATTTAACCAATGCTATTTCAGACAAAGTTCAGCCAGATTTCTCCAATTTGGGAAAAAATCCCAAAAATTTAACCAATATTCGACAATTTACAACCGATTCCGGAATGAATGGACCGGATAAATCAAATATTAGAGATCTCATGCAAACTCAAGATAATAAATCAATTAATGAAAACAAGTTACTGTACAATGCATTTTCCAATATATCTGGAAATAAAAACGTGGCGGAGATTAGAGATAAAATTACTCATTTACAAAATAAAGCTGTTCATGAAGCAGTTCAACATACAAATATGGCTACGAATCTTTCTTCTTTTGAAAACGAATTGGAAATTCAAGGTCCAACAAATCAATTAGCCAAAGCGGTAAGTCAAAAAAATTACGCCATTCCTGTAAAAACTCAAATTTCTAACCAGTATCCTAGAAACAATACAATTTCTACCCAGCCAACTTCGGGAATGAATGAAAATCATCTAAATGTTACCGCCAATACTTCAAAAGTTTCATCGGTTCAAAAAAATTCAAATTTTATGGAAGGATTTGCTCCTCAAAAAATTATTGCATCTCCTTTACATACCGATATGATTCATAATAATTCTTTTGGATACACCAAACAGGGAACAGTCGAATATTTTCAACAAAATATTCGTCCAGAAGAAAAAATGGGTTCCTGGGTAGTAGCCAATGAATCAGTTCCTTATCGTGGAAAAGATTTAGAATTAACCAACAAACCAAAAGAATCATCACATTCTCATATTTATACTCATGCCATGACAGCTCCAAGTTCTACAAGATTTTGGAAACCAGTAGAACCTATAAGTAGTGCAGTGGGTAATGTAAGAGATCAATTACAACTACAATATGAAGGTCGTAAAACTAGAACGGATTTACAGGCAATTTTACCACAACAAAACATGAATAAGGAATTAAATCGAAATATTCCTTTGACAAGTTCTGAAACGAGTAAAATTTCTCAATTTACCAAAAATTTGGAATTTCAAGATATAACTGCCGGTAAGATTGATTCTCAATACAAAACAATGCTTTATGAATCTAGACCCACGGCTCCGGTTTCTAGAAATTCTCCAGAAATGATAAATGATACACCTATAAAGGTTAGAGACACTTTTTCAATTCCCGTAACAAGTAGTGTAGGTCATGATCAATATAAAAAAGGCTTAGATGTTTACGCCGATTCATTTCAAAGAACAGGTATTGATGAATTATATCAAACTCAAAGTGCTCAAACGAATAAAAAATATATAGAACAAATGGGTGAACTTGGTGTTCGACAAAACAATCCTCGTAGTATGTTGATGATTCAAAACCAAGAAACGGTTCATGATCGATCTTCTTTTGGTCATGATGTTTATGCCAACGCTCAAAGTAGAGACGGGTCAAGCTATGTGAATCCAAATAGTGCAAGCAGTGGATATTTTGAAGCCCTTGGAAATTCTGTTCCAAAATTTGGACGTCTTCATGAAAATGGAGGAGATATGCCTATAAATAATGATTTTATGGATATAAAGAAAAAAGCTGTTCATGAATTTATGGATCGTTATCAGGGAGATAAATTTCACTTGTCTAGTAATCATTTGTCATAACATTTAACAAACTTTAATGAACCTTGATGTTTTTTCTGTGCTGGAGGGTTTACAAAACTTTCCAAATATTCAAGAGGGACCAACACAAGATTAGAAATAGGATCTATTTTTTTTTTCTTATTATCCTTATTGAATGGGAATGGCTCATATAATTTCAAAATTGGACTAAGAATTTCATAGGTTCCAATAAGATACACCATTACTTTTGAATTTTTATTGTCTTTCCAAACTTCTGGATCAGGAGGAAGCAGATGTGTGTAATCAACAGTTGAATTTAAATGAAATATATAGTGTTGAATTTTTTTCTCAAAAACCTCGGCTGTAAATTGGTGAATAGGCTTTAATTGTTCATTTAATTTAATTTGAGCTTCCTCCAATACTCCTCTTAAAACAGTTTCAAATGAATTTTCATCAATATGCGATGTTTCTGATATACCTGCCTTGACATCATTTCCTTTTTGTGGATAATATTTTGGACAAACAAGATAAAGAGGTTCAAGGGAAGCTATTTGAATTTTTTTTAAATACTCAAATGCCTTTTCCAAGCCTGCAGGTTTATAAGAAGATTGAATAGGATTATTAAAAACGTTACAACAATTATCCCCTGATATATAATAATTCAAAGATTTTGTTTGTAATTGTTGTGTAGAATGTATATGTTGAGTTAATACATCTAAATAAGTTGGTGACATTTATCTAAAAATTTAATAAAGGTAAATATTTTAGTTTTAAGTTCAATTTTTTTATTGATTATAAAATGATAAAAATTTGATATGGATTTCTCCGTTTTCGTATAACTTTTTGATTATCAATTTCGTATTGACAAATAATATTTTGATTACTTTGCTTCCCATTTACTTGAAAACGAGTTACTAATAAATCTCCTCTACTGATATTATTTTTAGCTGCAAAAATTTTGTGTTTAGGTAAGAGTATTGATAATGTATTAGTAAAGTTGTCAGATTGTTTTCCTCCCGATCTTTAAAAGAATTTATTATATAATTTCTTGTTTGAAATTGATCCATGGAATTGAAAATACTAAATAGTCCTTGGTCTCCATTTTTATCAAACGCTACATTCATCCGCAGACTGTAAAATCAAAATTATTTTCCTGTTGATTTGATGAATGATAAATCTAATCGCTTTTTCTTGTTCTTGAAATGTTTTTGCAAAGGGATCGACATTTTTTAATCTTAAATATTCAATTAAAAAATAATGATTTTGTAAAATTTTTTGACTCCATAATTCAACGTCTTTGCGATTTAGAAATTTTAATAAACAGGATATTAACTTTAAATCGTTCCCATACGTTTTAAAAATTTCATCAATTTCATTACCGTGATATTTTTTAGAAGTTTGATTAGAACTCATTTTATTTAATTAATTTCAATAGATTATAACATTTTTTTGTAAAAAAAAAGTTATTTAAGTATTTATTCTATATCTTTAAAAAATGTCCAAATCGAATCCCGTAGCTACTGATTTTTTTGAAAAAATGAAAAAAACGTTTCTTGATAATGCATCCCAAGAAGAAAAAGACCGATATCAAAAATTTGGTGAAAAATTTTATAATCAATTCAATGTAGACACAGGAAAGCCTAATTGTATGGATCCTACTATTTGTATGGAAGAATCTTTGGCCTATGTAGTAGAAAGTTTAAAATCAGGATTACATCCTAAACACTTGACATTTGATGAAGCTACTCTATTAAAAGCAGGATATGGAGACAAATGGTTTGAAAAATGGGGTTATCAAGAAAAAGATATTCCTGAAGAGTTTTTAAAGGGCTAAAATTTAAAATATTGGATTTAAAAAAGATGCTATTTTCTAAAATATTTTATATTAATCTAGATCGACGTCCGGAAAGAAACAAGTATATGAAACAACAGTTTAAAAAACTATCTTGGCAAGGTCCTGTTGAAAGAATATCGGCCGTGGATGGTAAAAAATTAACAAAAGATCATTTGGCTCTTTTTACCAAAGAAGCTGTTCAACAATCTACAACAAAATATGATCAATTTATCCCAGGTTTTTATATGACCAAGGGAGGTATGGGATGCGCATTATCTCATCGAAAGATCTATGAAAAAATTCAACAAGAAAAGTTTGATCGAGTTTTAATCTTGGAGGATGATGTTATTCTTGATTCCGGTTTACTAAATAAGCTAGAATCATTGAATTCTTTTATTCCTCAAGATTTTGATATTTTGTATCTAGGGTATTCAGAGTCAAAATCATCCAAACCAATCAATGAATATATTTCTCAACCTAATGGAGTGGTTTTTGGAACTTTTGCCATGATTCTACATAAACGTGTCGTAAATAAAATTTTATCATTATTTCCTCTTTTTGGGCAAATTGATTCCTCCATTTCAGGATTATTTTCTTCCATAAAAGCCTATCATTTTAATTTTGATAAAAGAGTAATTCATCATTTACCAGACCCACATTTAAATACAGATGTTCAAACAATGGAAATGTTTACGTTGAATAATAGTCAAAATAATTGGATATTTTGGGTCATTATTTTGACAATTATTATAATAATTATTTTTAATTTTTAATTGGAAAAATTTTCCAAAAATTCATAGGTTTGATTATATGTCATTTGAGTTAGATTGGATTCTTGTAATAATTTTATCGAGGACCAAAGAATTATGTTTTCAGTTTGATTTGATTTTATAATAAATGTGCATGCTTTGGGTATTTGTCTATTAAATTTTACCAAATTTTTTAGAGTATCCTCATAAGATCCTTTAAAAAATTCGTAAAAAATATTGTCCGTTTTGTAATAAATTTGTTTCATTTCATATATAACTTGTCAATTTTTTTAAAAATCATTTTTCAAAAAAATTGATAATATCATTTACCACATGTAATAAAATAAAAATGTTACCACAAGATATTCTCTCGCAGATTACAAGTTATTTAAATTTTTCAGAGAGCTTGGATTATTGCTCTATTTTTAAAATAAAATTTAATTTTAGCAATTCCATAGACTTGATGAATAGTAAAGATTTTAAATTGCTAATTGGATTGAGTCCACCTAAAAATACCAAATTGAATATTTTGAAAATTCATTTTTATACTACTGAAGAGGAAAACGATTTGTTGAAAAAATGGATGTCAAAATATAAAATTTCTGGAGAACATTTAGAAATGTCTTTTGTTTGGAAAGGACTACAGTTAATTCAAATTTCTTGTATATCATCAAGATTTAATAATTCATTTATTAGTGTATTTCCATCTAGAAAATATTTTCTTTGGCACTTTAATGTTTTATCTAATATATTTAGAAATTTAAATAACAATCATTTAACTTTTAAAATTCATCATGGCACTTTATCCAATGATTATTTTGGTTTTGATTGTGTAAGTAATGTTAATAAAATAATTCTCTACAATGTAGAAATTAATCATAACTATTGTTTAAAATCATTAGAATCAAAAGTTGATGTATTGGAAATAATAAATTCATGAAATAAAAAACAATGTGCGGTATTTGGTTAACTATTTCTTCTCAAATTTCTATTACAGAAACTAATTATATTAAATTACAAAAAAGAGGACCTGATGACTGTAAAATTGTAAAACTACCTTTTGCTAAAATGGTATTTTACCGTTTAGCCATTCAAGATTTGTCTCCTAAAGGGATGCAACCATTTATTGTAGAGAAAAACAATGAAATATATTATCTGTTATGTAATGGTGAGATTTATAATTGGAAATTATTAGCGGAAACGTTTCAATTAGATTTAGTTTCTAATAGTGATTGTGAAATTATTTTGGCTTTATTTCTTCATTTTGACAAAGACATCTTGAAAGTAATGGAACTAATCCGTGGCGAATTTGCATTTGTTTTATTCTATCATCAAAAAAACGATTCCAATATTACAGGGTTTGCAGCTAGAGATCCTTATGGAGTTCGCCCATTATTTGTAGGTTTGGATGACAAATATTTACAATTTTCTTCTTTACTAGGTGGAATTTCGGCTCCCCATGCTAAACAAATGGAACCTGGACAAATATATTATTATAACAATGAAACGATTACGTTTCAAAAGTCTTTTTATTTCGTTAAAAAACTTGTAATTGATGAGACAACTATTTATTCTCAGGTATGTGAACGACTTATTCAAGCTGTCAAAGATCGATTAATATCGGATCGACCAATTGGTGCTTTATTATCTGGAGGACTAGATTCTTCTTTAGTGGTGGCGATTGCACACAAAATTTTAAAAGTTCCTTTACAAGTTTTTTCTATTGGACTTCAAGGATGCGATTCGACTGATTTATATTATGCACAACAAGTTATCAATCATTTAGATATAAAAGAACATGCAAATATTGTATATTTAGACCCAAAAGAAGCGATTTCAAGAATAAGACAAGTAATTGAAACTTGTGAAACCTATGATATTACCACTATTCGTGCTTCTATCATGCAATATTCTATTGCCAAATATATTTCTGAAAATTCGTCCATCAAAGTAATTTTAAACGGTGATGGAGCCGATGAAGTACAAATGGGATATTTGTATTTTAGATTAGCTCCTGACATTCCAAGTGCGGTTCAAGAAAATCAAAAATTACTGGATGAAATTCATTTTTTTGATGGTTTACGAGTGGATCGTTGTATTAGTGCTTTTGGACTAGAAGCACGCGTTCCTTATCTAGATGTAAATTTTGTAGATTATTTTTTAAATATTCCTAATGTCATGAAAGTACCTTTCCAACAACAAGAAAAGTATTTGATTCGAAAAGCGTTTCATACCCTTTATCCAGATTTGCTTCCAGAATCTGTTTTATTTCGACAAAAAGAAGCTTTCTCTGATGGAGTCTCCTCTACGAAAAACTCTTGGCATTCATGTTTACAAAATTATATAGATTCTCAAGTAAGTGATCAAGAGTTTGAAAAACGGCATGATTATACTTGGAATACTCCTACATCGAAAGAGTCGTTCTTTTATCGAAAGATTTTTCATGAAATTTTTGGAAAT
>Ga0214919_10005750_pt1 | contig 17385 bp, 19 predicted proteins | sample LL1503_MetaG_FD_177994 | JGI IMG/M metagenome (GOLD analysis project Ga0214919, IMG submission 177994) | Freshwater microbial communities from Lake Lanier, Atlanta, Georgia, United States - LL-1503 | ecosystem: Environmental > Aquatic > Freshwater > Lake | place: USA: Georgia | collected...
TCACGCGCTTCACCTATTCCACTGTTCTTAGACGCGATCACTCTGCGCTGCGCGGCTAGGCGGCTAAACCCTGCAGGCAACCGGAAAGCCCAGCCTGACACATCGGCAGGTCCAGAAACCGCGATCTCGGTCTGCCAGCCGTGCGTTGACATTACGTGCTCTCGCGATCGTGAAGCAGTTAAAGGGCCAATTGTCACTTCGCTAAACCCGATCTGCGCGACAACCTCGCCGCGTTCGCTGATACTTTGCGCGCGCAGTAACAACCCCGAATTCTGATCAAACCAAAACCGATAGCCGTAGCGCAAATTATCGATGGGCTGTAATTGCATCACGGTTGCGTCACGGCCAGCGACTCGATCTTTTTCTAATAATCGAAAACGATAATGATCCATCAGTTGTGCATTACTAAACTGAGCAAGCCCCGGAAAGCTTCTTGCTCCAACCTGGCGATCAAGGATGACTCGCCGCTCACCCGGCAGATACCAAATTATTTCTTCGCCACGGCGCACAATCTCATTCGGTGGGCCATCCAGCATTTCAATCCGCTCAAGTGCTTCTTTAGCTTTGCGCTTATGAATAATGCGGGATGTATGAAGCGATGGCCCCTGTTGGTTGAGCAAAATACCGGCGTAATCGAGTCGCTCCGCAGCCTCTCTAGCGCGCTCGACCAAACGCCAGGCGGGGCTAGATTCGCCCGCAGCCGATTCTCCAACCATCAGCGCAGAAAAGAGGAGATACCAAAGACAACACGATCGACCGAACCAAGCTGAAACCATGAAATTATTTTTGTTACTGCCTAGTGGGTGAAACTGGATGCCCAATCGCTCTTAGACCATACAAGGATGGAGTAGAACTTTGGTGCCAAAGAATATAGTTCTGCAGTTTTATTGAATCAGCATTAGATGACTGCCTATCGGCCACAACAAGCTCATCTGCTGATGTGGGTACCGAAAGCGATGCAGAGACACGCGTCTCTGCTGGCCCATGAAATATCGTGGGCGCGATCACAAAACCAGTAAGCACCGCCGCTGCAGCTGCCGCAGTCGCCGGCCATTTGCTAAGCCTATGAATTCCGCTTCGCTTTGGTGGTGCGATGAAGCTAGGCTCGTTGGCGAGCTGTAGTGCTAACCGCTTGCTGAAATTGTTGGTTGGGTTGTATGCCATCTCTTCAGAGCGAAGTACATCACCAATTTGATGATAAATATCCCATTGCTCTCGACCCGACGCTTGATACACGGATGATATTACTGATGGCAAAAGTTCGGGATCAAGCTCGCTGTCCATCAGCTCAGAAATGTATTGCTGGTTTTTTTGGTTTTTTTCCATCGTCCTACCTACGCTGTACGACGTGATTCACGACGTAATTCACTACATAAACAATGACATTAGTGACTCACCAACGTTTATCGATAGCGGTACCAAGCAAAGGCCGGAGTTTGACAGCGATCGCTTCACGAGCACGAAAAATCCGGCTGCGCACCGTACCTATAGGACAGGCCATGGCGACAGCAATTTCATCGTAACTCAGTCCCTCTATTTCGCGTAGGGTAATCGCTATACGTAACTCTTCCGGTAAAGCCTCCATGGCAAAATTGACGGTCTCAGCAATTTGCTTAGTCGCCAACATGGACTCGGGAGTGTTGATATCCCTTAGGTGCTCTCCATCATCAAAAGTTTCAGCTTCTTCTGCATCCGCTTCGGTCGATGTGGGTGCACGTCGACCTTGCGTCACCAGATAATTTTTTGCCGTATTAATACCAATACGATATAGCCACGTGTAAAAAGCAGAATCACCTCTGAACTGAGGAAGTGCGCGATAGGCCTTAATAAACGCTTCTTGCACCACATCTTCCGCTTCAGCCTGATCTCGAATTAATCGCGATACCAGTCGCATCAATTTACGTTGATACTTCGACACTAATAACTCGAATGCTTTTTTGTCCCCGTGTTGAACACGATCGACCAACAGCTGATCTACCTCGCGCTCTGTGGTCAAACCAAAAATCCTCGCACGCGAATACACCCCAAAAAACCTGTTCGATGGAGTGCAGCCTTTGTTGTTGACTTGATTTCAGTTAAGAAGTTCCCTTGATTTAGAGAACAAGCGGTAGTTACATATCCGTTGCGGGATTTTTCCCAGCGATCCAATGACACGCTATGTATAGCTCGCGAAATGAAGCCTCGCTTAGAGAATCGGGGAGCACGATGACCGATCGTATATATCCATTCGCTGATTGAAAACGAAGCAAGAGCAGCATTGACCAAAGCGTAGAGTCCCGATGAAGTTGAACTAACTCGCCACGGTCCTGAGGGTTATGAATACATTGCACTGGCTCAGGTATCGCGACCTGATCAGTCTGGCGTAAGTGAATCACGCCATTTCCGGAAATATCAATGAAGAAGATTTTTCTATAGCGCGCAGCGCAGAGAAAACTAGTGATTGCTGCTGTGGCGCAAAGCAGCATGAGCGACTGACGAACAACAAGGTCAGAATCAACCGCTGGAAAATTTATCAGTAGCGCCACTGTCACCAACAGCAGAAGGCCAAAAACAACGAGCGACAATGAGAGTATGCGTGAGGGATGTACTACAACGGAAGTGGCAATCGACATCAAGTAAACACTACGTCGCTTTACGTTACGTTATCTCTACAAGACAAAGCACGAGCACCGCTTGATCAATGCAGCAAAGAATTAAGGGGCGCGTGAAAAAATCAGTGTTCCGTTCGTGCCACCGAAACCGAACGAATTTTTGACTGCGATATCAATTTTCATATCACGCGCTTGATTAGCGCAGTAGTCGAGATCGCACGCTGGATCTTGATTGAAAATATTTATCGTTGGTGGGGATTTTTGATTGTGAACAGCGAGTACGGTGAAAACGGCTTCCAGTCCACCCGCACCACCGAGCAAATGCCCCGTCATGGATTTGGTTGAATTGACCACGATATTTTTTGCGTGATAACCTAAGGCGCGTTTGATGGCGACTGTTTCAGCGACATCGCCTAGCGGCGTCGATGTGCCATGCGCATTCACATAATCAACCTGATCTGGATTCACGCCAGCATTGCGCATAGCAGCCAGCATGCAGCGTCGTGCACCATCGCCATCTTCCAGCGGTGCGGTCATATGGTGAGCATCGGCACTCATACCAAAACCTAACAACTCAGCATAGATTTTTGCGCCGCGTGCCTTAGCATGCTCATACTCTTCAAGCACCATAACTCCAGCGCCTTCACCGAGCACAAAACCATCGCGATCCTTGTCCCATGGACGCGATGCGGTCGCTGGATCATCGTTACGTGAAGACAATGCTCGAGCGGATGCAAAACCACCTAAACCTAACGGGGAAATAGTCGATTCCGCTCCGCCTGCAATAATGACATCAGCATCACCGTATTCAATCATACGGCCGGCTTCACCTATGCAATGCAGACCGGTTGTACAAGCAGTAACAATCGCAATGTTCGGACCTTTTAATCCGTACTTGATCGACAGATGCCCAGAAATCATGTTGATGATTGAGGCTGGAACGAAGAAGGGGCTAATACGGCGCGGGCCGCGATTAGTCAATTCAGTGTGCGTCTGCTCAATCATTGGCAGACCACCAATACCGGAGCCGACGATAACGCCTATGCGCTCAGCATTGTCATCGGTGACTTGAAGTCCACTGTCTTGCATCGCTTGCATGCCGGCGGCCATGCCGTAATGGATAAAGGTATCCATGTGGCGAGCTTCTTTGCCGGGCATGTAGTCCTCGACATTGAAGCCTTTGACTTCGCCAGCAAAATGCGTAGAGAAGGGACTCGCATCGAAACGTGTGATGGTGGCAATACCCGATCTGCCAGCCAATAAGGCATCCCACGATGCTGTAACAGAGTTACCAATCGGGGAAACGCATCCAAGTCCAGTGACGACCACACGACGTTGCTTTGAGCGACTCAAACCATGCTCCTGAAAACTAACTAATTGCTCGCTGCGTAGAAATTAGGCCTTGACGTGTGCCGTGGCGTAATCGATAGCCTGCTGGACCGTCGTAATCTTTTCGGCTTGCTCATCAGGGATTTCCATTTCGAATTCGTCTTCTAGTGCCATGACCAATTCGACGGTATCGAGCGAATCTGCGCCGAGGTCATCAACGAACGATGATTCGTTCTTGATATCAGCTTCAGCAACACCAAGTTGCTCAGCAACTATTTTTTTAACGCGGGATTCGATGTCAGACATCTTGCTCCTCCAAAGGACAGGTTTCGTAAAGTGCGCGCATTTTATCAGGTTTGCGCGATGGAACTCAGTTTTTGACTTTTGCTTTTATTAACAAAATAATGCGCTAAAAATAGAGCAAAAGTCGGTAATTACTTGGATTACCCGCCACTCATATACATGCCACCATTAACATGCAGCGTTGTACCAGTGACATATCCCGCTTCAGGCGATGCCAAAAACGCTACAGCAGCAGCAACATCCTCAGGCATACCAAAGCGGCCCGCAGGTATTTGCTGCAATAGTGCAGCCACTTGTTGTTCGTTAAGTGCCTTGGTCATATCGGTATCAATAAACCCAGGAGCAACGCAATTGACGGTAATATTTCTACTTCCAACCTCGCGCGCTAATGCACGGCTCATGCCCGCAACACCTGCTTTGGAAGCTGCATAATTCATCTGTCCAGGATTACCCGCTGAACCAACCACAGAGGTGATGTTGATGATGCGACCGTGCTTGGCTTTCATCATCCCTCTTAAAACTGCACGCGACAAACGACCCACAGCCGTCAGATTGGTGGCAATAACGGTATCCCACTCTTCGTCTTTCATGCGCATAGCAAGCTGGTCGTGCGTAATACCTGCGTTATTAACTAATATAGACAAGCTGCCAAACTCTTTGCTGATGGCATCGACCAATTCATTTGATTGAGCCGCATCGTTAACATTGAGTACAACACCACGTCCAGCACCTGCTTGCGACAAGTACTCAGTGATAGCCATCGCACCTGAGTCTGATGTCGCCGTACCAATCACGGTCGCACCACGGCGCGCGAGTTCCATTGCAATTGCACGACCAATACCGCGCGAGGCGCCCGTAACTAGTGCCACCTGTTTATCTAGACCCGCCGATTTATTCATGATCCTATTGTCTCCAAAAGCGCGTCCATTGATGCTTGATCGTTGATGGCATCGGTAGCGAGTTCACCGTGGATACGTTTCACCAATCCGGAAAGTACTTTCCCTGGGCCGCACTCAATCACGCGCTCAACACCCAGTGATGCCATCGTTTGTACAGTTTCTACCCAACGCACTGGGCTAGCCGCTTGACGAACAAGCGCATCTTTAATTGCCGCAGCATCAGACACCACAGCCACATCCACATTGTTAATCAAAGGAATAGCGGGTGCTGTAAATGTCACACCTTGCAGATAGTCACGCAAACGGTCCGAAGCAGGTTTCAAAAGTGAAGAATGAAATGGCGCTGAGACTGGCAAAGGCAAGGCACGTTTTGCTCCTTTAGCTTTTGCCACTTCGCATGCACGCTCAACCGCTGACTTGTGACCCGCAATAACGACTTGTGCCGGAGCGTTGAAGTTAACTGGCTCGACTACCTCACCTTGTGCGGCTTCGATACAGGCAGCACGCACATCATCATCCGAGAGTCCAAGAATTGCGGCCATTCCGCCCTGACCTACCGGCACTGCCTCTTGCATAGCTTGCGCACGAAAACGTACGAGTGGCACGGCATCTTTAAATTGAATGACTCCGGCTGCTACCAGCGCTGAATATTCACCCAGGCTATGGCCGGCAACGATTTGAGCTGGCTTGCCACCGGCTGCTATCCACGCGCGATAAAACGCCACCGCCGAAGCTAGCATCACTGGCTGTGTATTCGTCGTCAGATCGAGTTCTTCTTTCGGACCTTCTAAAATTAATTTACCGAGATCAAAACCTAAGGCCTCTGATGCTTCGGCAATCGTTTCAGCGACGACGGCATTACCAGCAAAACCATTCAGCATGCCAATGGCTTGTGAGCCTTGGCCAGGAAATACAAATGCAATTTTATTCATAGGGTAATGAAAATCAGAATTTTTTTATCAGAGGCGAACTAACACAGCACCCCAAGTAAAACCGCCACCCACACCTTCCATCAATATGTGCTGGCCAGGATGAATACGGCCATCACGCATGGCTTCATCTAAGGCCAGTGGTATGGACGCCGCCGAAGTATTACCGTGACGATCAACCGTGACGACCATTTTTTCTAGTGGCAAGCCCAATTTTTTAGCGGTACCCTGCATGATGCGAATATTGGCTTGGTGTGGAATCAACCAATCAATTTGCGAAGCTTGCATACCCGCCGCATCCAGCACTTCATTGGCAACTTGTTCCAACACTGACACAGCCAGTTTAAAAACAGCTTGTCCATCCATGGTCAGAAAAGCAGTACCCGCAACGGCACCAGCACTCACTGATCCGGGAACGCACAAAATATCGGTATGCCTTCCATCCGCATGCATACGCGTAGCAAGAATTCCTGGCTCGTTTGATTGCGAAAGTACTACCGCACCCGCACCGTCACCAAACAATACGCAGGTGGTGCGATCGTTAAAATCTAGGATGCGTGAAAATACTTCAGCTCCGATTACCAATGCACGCTTATGCATGCCGGATCGTATAAAACTATCAGCGACTGAAACCGCATAAACAAAACCACTGCACACCGCTTGTATATCCATCGCAGCACAGTGATTCGTAATGCCTAGTTTGCGTTGTACAACGCACGCCGTGCTGGGAAAACCACCGAGATAATCGGGGGTTGATGTTGCCAGAATAATGAGATCGATATCGTCTGGTTTTAAACCTGCCATCTCGATAGCGCGTTGTGCAGCCTCGGTAGCAAGATCACTAGCCATTACGCCAGGATCAACAAAGTGTCTTGATGAGATTCCACTACGCGAGACTATCCACTCGTCGGATGTTTCTAGCCCTCGTTCAGCCAACATTTTTGCGAGGTCTGTATTGCTGACTTTCCGCTGAGGTAGGCAGCTTCCGGTACCGACGATTTTTGTATACATAGTCATGCTATTTTTTGCTCAGTGTCGACGTGATCAACTGCCTGGGGCATCAAATCTGCCATCGAAATTTCTATGCGCGACAACACATCATGACGTGCTGCTTCAAACGCGCGACGGATTGCCCATTCAAAGCCATCCGCTTTTTCGCCACCATGACTCTTGAAAACCAAACCACGCAAACCCAACAAACTGGCGCCATTGTAACGGGAGGGATTGAGTCGCTGCGAAATTCGCTTGAGTGCGCTCCGAGCAATCAACGCACCCAACATATCCAACCAACCTTTGCGCAGCTCACTCACCAACACACCTTTAATTAACCGACCTAAACCTTCAACCGCTTTTAAGGTAACGTTACCCACAAAGCCATCACACACCACAATATCGGTAGTGCCTTCGAAAATGTCATTGCCTTCGACGTTACCGTAAAAATTAATCAAGCCTTTTGCATGATCAGCGCGCAGCAACTCAGCGGTTTGCTTCACCAACTCGTTACCCTTGATATCTTCAGCACCCACATTCAGCAACCCAACTGTAGGACGCTCATGACCTTCTACTGCCGAAACTAATGCCGACCCCATCAAAGCAAATTGATGCAAATGATGCGGCTCACAATCGACATTCGCGCCCAAATCAAGCACGTAGGTCGGGCCATCGTTTTGATTAGGGAGAATGGTGCAAATCGCAGGTCGCTCAACACCCGGCATCGTTTTTAGTAGGTAGCGTGACACGGCCATCAGAGCGCCGGTATTGCCAGCAGAAACACAGGCTTGTGCGTGCCCATCCTTGACCTGAGAAATTGCCACCCGCATTGACGAATCTTTTTTGCGGCGCAAAGCGGTTTCCAATGGATCGTCCATTTCGACGACTTCACTGGCATTGACTACTGTTATTCGTGGATTTCTAGAAGCACCGAGTTTGTTCAGCTCTAACTGAATAGGCGCTTCACGTCCCACCAGAATCAGGTTGACGGATGGCTCACTTTTTAGAAAAGCGAGAGAGGCAGGAACGGTGACAGAAGGACCGTGATCACCACCCATGCAATCAATAGCAAGTGTGATGGTCATGTCAGCGGCAGAAGTTGCCGGGCCGACAGTAGGCCGAGATCATTCATGCGATGTCACGACGGGTGTGGGTACTCTGGATACAAAAACGGCGCTAAGCAGTCCAAGACTGTTCACGCCGTAGTTGCTACGTCCAGAAAATTATTCGTCGTTTTTGGTCTTAAGGACCTTGCGACCACGATAAAAGCCGTTGGGGCTAATGTGATGACGCAAATGAGTCTCACCTGTTGTTGACTCAACAGCCAATGCAGCGGGTGTTAGAAAATCATGCGAACGGTGCATGCCGCGCTTGGACGGGGTTTTCTTGTTTTGTTGAACAGCCATGTCGTACTCCTAAACCAGACAATCCGAAAGTTTAACATACAGAGCAGCATTAATAAAAGTGATTAACTAATTAATTAGACAACTTCGATCACTCTGGCGCCTATCGGGCAGGCCGCCCAATCAAAAAAGCCGCCCTTCTGTTAATTCAGTCACTTCAATTTTTTCAAAATAGCAAAAGGTGATTCTAATTTACTATCAACTACCACCTCAGAACCTTCAGGACAAACCTCATGTCGCGGTGATAAAGGCAACGACAACAAAGCCTCATCTTCCACCAACGCCAACAAATCCATCGCTGTTGAGGCAACAATGACGTCGATACTTTCGTCATCCAGCCTTTCTTCGGTCGCCTCTGCTTGCGCCTCGCCCGTCACTAAGACCAGACGACTTTTAGCATTAATCTGTTGAGTAAAAGGAGTCAGGCAGCGCTGACAAACTAAGCGAACCTCTCCTTTAACCGTCAAGGACAGTTGCGGCATGCCTTCAGAATGACGCCCACCTTGAAACTCCCAGGCTAACTCACCAGTGGCATCATGCACGTCGGCTCGCAGCCTTTCGAATTCGGCGACGGGAGTCGTGCCAGAAGCCTGCTCGGCCAATCGACAAAATTCAAGACTATTAACGGTGATCTCACTCATACGCCAGTAGATGCCGGAAAACCCGCTATGATAACAGGGTTTACTTTCAGCTTTACGATGCGACTCCTACTAAGCTCTTAGGCAAATAAGCGCTCAACTTTACACAGCCCACCCTCTCGATTCATGCCGCCCTCACTCGCTCCGCGCTTAATTCTCGCTTCTGGCTCGGCCTATCGCAAAGAACTGCTTTCTCGCCTTCAGTTGCCCTTCGATGTTATTTCGCCGGACATTGACGAAACGCCGCTTGAAAATGAAAAGCCCACAGAAACTGCCTTACGACTGGCCGAAGCTAAAGCCAAAGCCGTCGCAACGCTGGCGGATTCTTCGCTGATTATCGGATCAGATCAGGTCGCGACCTTAGACCACGAGCAAATTGGAAAACCTGGCGACCATACTCGCGCATTGGCACAACTACAAAAAATGCGCGGCCGTGAAGTGATTTTTCATACTGCGCTGTGTCTGGTAGACAATCGCTCCGGAAGCACAACACCGCTGCAAATCGAGTCTGTCGCCACCATCGTTACATTCAGAGATTTGCCCGACGCTGAGCTTGACGCCTATCTGCAGATTGAAAAGCCCTACGATTGTGCAGGCAGCGCAAAAAATGAAGGTCTAGGCATTGCACTGATTGATCAAATTCGAAGCGACGATCCGACCGCACTCACCGGCTTGCCCTTAATTGCATTAACACGCATGCTGCGCGCTGCTGGCGTGCGCTTGTTTACTTTATAGATCAATGAACGGTACTCTTTATCTCATTCCCAATTCTTTAGGTCCAGGTGCACTCGATGAAGTGCTGCCTGCCTCTGTGCGTGAAACGACTGCTCAATTAGATTACTTTATTGCTGAAAATGCTAAGACGGCGCGCGCCTTTCTAAAATTGGTATCGGCTACTCATCCACTGGGAAAGCCATTACAGGAAATTGAAATACGCGAATTGAATATCAACACCGCAGCGTCTGAGCTGCCTTCATTACTTTCACCTTTGCTAGCAGGTCGAAATGCGGGATTAGTTTCGGAAGCCGGTGTTCCTGCCGTGGCGGATCCGGGTGCTGATTTGGTTCGACTGGCACATCAAAAAAACATACCGGTAAAACCACTGGTTGGCCCCTCATCGATATTGCTGGCACTAATGGCCAGTGGTTTAAATGGGCAGAGCTTTGCATTTCAAGGTTATCTGCCAACTGATTCAGGACAACGAGCAAATCGCTTGCGTCAGCTTGAACAACGTTCGCGCCAAGAAAAACAAACACAGATTTTTATTGAAACACCTTATCGTAACGAAGCCATGCTGGAAGCCATTGCAAATTATTGCACTAGCTCGACACTACTCACGGTGGCAACGGATCTGACGCTGGCGACTGAAACGGTACGTACTCAGCCTGTTCAGTCGTGGAAAAATGAAATTACCGCCGGACGATTTCCTGATTTCAAAAAAAAGCCGACGGTATTTTTACTGCTAGCGATTTAAAACAAATCTCACGAAATAAATCGTATTTCAACCTGAGTTCAACGCGGTCTCAGCCACTCATTACCCAGCGCACGCGCTGCACCCTCACCCACGGCCGCACCAAATTTTTTCAATACGCGATCAGACAGACCTTCCCGCACCGTGTAATCAATCACATCCTCCGCTTTGAGCACATCACGTGCAACGCTATCGACTGTGCCCAAACCATCCGCCAATCCGAGTGTGATCGCATGACTACCGGTCCAGAATAGACCTGAAAAAATCTCCGGCGTTTCCTTCAATCGTTTACCACGGCCTGCGCGAACAGCGTCAATGAACTGCTCATGTATTTCTTTCAGCATGGCTTGGGTAAATTCTTTATGTTTAGCACTGTAAGGCGAAAAAGGATCCATTAATCCTTTATTTTCTCCAGCGGTCATCAAGCGACGTTCAATGCCTAATTTATCCATTAAGCCGGTAAATCCAAAGCTGCTCATCAGCACCCCAATTGACCCAACAATACTGGCCTGGCTGACGTAAATTCTATCGGCAGCCGCAGCGATGTAATAGCAACCGGAAGCGCACATGTCTTCAACAACCACATACACAGGTTTGTTCGGATGCAGTTTGCGAAGTCGATTAATTTCGTCATTCACAATCGCTGATTGAACGGGACTTCCGCCAGGACTATTCATCTTCAAAATCAATCCCACCGAAGCCGCATCGCTGAACGCGTCATTTAAAGCCGGAACAATCGAACTGACTGAACCCGTGCTACTACCCGCATCAATCTCACTGTCAATCTCAATCAAGGCGGTGTGTCGCGAATTCACTTGTTTGGTCGACCCTTTGAGATCAAAGGCCGTCCACAACGCAATCAGTGCCAGTATCAGCGCGGAGAAACGAAAGAATACGCGCCAGCGACGATTCATGCGCTGATCTTCTAGCAATTCATAGGCAAGTTTTTCTAGCAGCACATACGGTGGCCCAACGGGTTCAGCGGGCTTAGGCGCAGTTACTGATTCTGCTGCTGGTGCTGGCGCAGCGGATTCGGGTTCTTGACCAGGGGTGTTCTCGTTCATTGGAAAAATTCCTGTAGGCGTTAGTACTTAATTTCAGGCTCGGGCTGGACGTACATAGTCGTCGGGTTCCCAAAAAATTTTCTTTTCGCGCTCGAAGACGTTGATCGCATGCAAACGACCACCGCGACACGGACCGCCCGCACAATGTCCAGTATCAGGTTCGTACAAAGCGCCATGGGTCGCGCACATTAAATATAAGCCGCTGGATTCAAAAAATTCACCCTCAGTCCAGTCCAGCTCCATCGGCAAATGCGCACATCGATTTAAATAGGCACGCGGCTCTTGGCCATAGCGAACGACAAACGCAGTTAAATCATCACCACCGACTGTGACTGGAAAGCGTTTGCCCTTGCCACCTTCGTCAAGTGACTCTGAATCGCAAATATAAATCGCTTCGCTCATTTGAAATATATCAGCTCAAAAATTTAGGCGTGTTCATTTAACCACGCATGCAATTCCGGCACCGAGTTTGCACCAAATAACGGCGACATCGCTTCCAGTTCATGGCGTGGATGCGCGCCATAATGAACGCCAATCCCCGCCGCGCCGGCATTACCGGCCATCAGCAAATCATGCGTGGTATCGCCGATCATCACAGTGCGGCGCATATCTTGGCCCAGTTCACGAGTAATTTCTTGCAGCATCGCAGGATGCGGCTTAGAGAAAGTCTCATCGGCACACCGAGTGGAATCAAACACCGACATCAAACCCACGGTACTTAGTGCACGACTTAATCCTACTCTACTCTTACCCGTTGCCACTGCCAAAAAATAACCCTGGCTGGCAAGATCATCTAGCATCTCTCTCACACCATCGAACAAGGTCAGTTTTTGATCTTGTGCCAAATAATGGTAACGATAACGCTCCACCATACGTGGATACGATTTGGGATCTAAATCGGGCAACACGGACTGCATCGCATCTTGCAAACCCAGTCCGATGACATGCGATGCCGCACGATCATCCGGCACCGGCAAGCCTAAGTCGCGCGCTGCCGACTGCATGCTCGCCACAATCGTCGCGGTGCTGTCCATCAAGGTACCATCCCAATCAAAAACGATCAGGTCAAATTGTTTTCTGGCCATCTGCCTAGCTCTTTTCTTATCGCGTTATCCATCACGCAGGGTTATATTTTTTGTTTTATGGCTTAATCGTTTGTCACACTATTTAAAAAGCGCTGACAATCCGGCGCCAGCGCTGATTCAATCCTCAGCTCAGAACCGGTTGCGGGATGCTGAAAACGCAAAGTCCATGCGTGCAAAAACATGCGCTTCAAAGCACCCCTGCCTGCGGCTGCCTTGTGTAACTGGCGATTGAATGCAAAGTCACCGTATTTTTCATCGCCGACAATTGGAAACCCCGACGAGGCTAAGTGCACACGAATTTGATGCGTTCTACCTGTTTTCAGCTCAGCTTCCAACAAAACAAACTCACCGTATTTTCGCAATAAATTGAATACCGTGTGCGAAGCCTGTCCATCGGATTGAACGCGTACCCGTCGCTCGCCTTCTGGCGTGGTGTATTTAAATAGAGGCAGCTTGATATGCTGACGGCGATGCATCCATTGCCCGTGAACCAGCGCCAGATAGCGCTTATCAATCTGTCCCTCACGGATTTGCTCGTGCAGAGCGGTCAGTGCACTGCGCTTTTTCGCTAGCATCAGAATGCCTGAGGTTTCACGGTCTAGTCTGTGCACCAACTCCAAAAATTTGGCTTGCGGCCTGGCCGCCCTGAGTTGCTCGATAACTCCGTGACTTATACCCGACCCGCCGTGCACTGCCACACCGGCAGGCTTATCGATGATTAGCAAATGGTCATCTTCAAACAGGATGGCAAACTCCATGGGGGGAACATGGGAATGTTCACGCTCAGCCATACGCATAGGCGGCACGCGCACCGTATCGCCCTCCACCAGACGGTAAGTCGCGTCTATGCGCCCCTTATTGACCCTGACTTGGCCGGAACGCAGTACTTGGTAAACGTGACTTTTAGGAACGCCTTTACAGATTCGTAGCAAAAAGTTATCAATCCGCTGCCCAGCTTGTTCAGAGTCAATCGTCAACCATTGAACTGCGGGGCGATTTGATGATTCGGCAAGGTCGGCGCGAAACCTCGGGTCATTTTCGGAAAGCCTCGCTAAGTCATTCATTTTGAATATATAATCCGCAAAGCGATGTAAGTCGCTGGGTGTGTAACATTAAAGAACGCATTCTACACAGGGGCATCTCTATCGGCCCCGTCTGTTTCGAGGTCCTCACACAATGAGCGCAGGGTTCGCTAACAACGCGATCCCATGTAACTGGCGGCATTCTGTGATCCTCCCAGAGAATTCGATAGTAAAGCTGTGCATGCAGGCTTTTTTGCGTTGTCAGGGTCGCACCGAAGTTGCGATCGGACCGGACGCCAAATCGCCGGAAGCAAAAGCTAGGAAAGTAAGGATTAGTCTGGCAAGCCATTCACAACATGAAGGCTTGCTGGCAGATGCAACTGAATTTATTTGCTGATTGTGACGATAATGAGATCCCAACCAACGCTGGTTGAACAACGCCTTCACACCAATGACAAGCCGCCAATCGGGGCTGGTTTGTTGCTGCGTGATAGTGTGATCTTTTTTCGTTAGTAGCAAAACCTCAGTTTCATCCACGCCTAGTGCGACGAGCGTCAAATACTCGATCTGCACTTAACGGCAATATCCTCTCCCAGCTTCTGCTCCCACGCGTGCATCCAATGATTTTTCCGCGCTAACTGACATTTAGTCAGCCAGCCGGGCATGGGCCTTATAGGGCCACGGAGCCATACACAATGAAACGCATGCTGTTTAATGCCACGCAACAGGAAGAGTTGCGCGTAGCAATCGTCGACGGGCAAAAGCTGATCGACATCGATATCGAGACCACCGGTCGCGAACAACGAAAATCCAATATCTACAAAGGCATCATCACCCGCATCGAGCCCTCGCTCGAAGCCTGCTTTGTCAACTACGGTGAAGAACGCCACGGTTTCCTACCCTTTAAAGAAGTCGCGCGCAGCTATTTCCGCGAAGGCGTCGACATCCGCAACGCAAGCATCCGCGATGCCTTGCGCGAAGGTCAGGAAATTGTGGTTCAGGTTGAAAAAGAAGAGCGCGGTAACAAAGGTGCTGCACTAACGTCATTTATCTCCCTAGCCGGCCGCTACCTGGTCCTTATGCCTAACAACCCTCGTGGTGGTGGCGTATCTCGCCGCGTTGAAGGTGAAGACCGACAAGAACTGCGCGAAGCGATGGACAAGCTCGATCTACCTCAGGGTATGTCGGTCATCGCTCGAACAGCCGGCATCGGACGTAATGTCGATGAACTGCAGTGGGATTTAAATTACTTAATGCAGCTCTGGCGTGCCATCGATGGCGCTGGCAAATCGGCACCGGGTGCTTTCCTGATCTATCAAGAATCCTCACTCGTCATCCGCGCAATCCGCGACTACTTCCAGCCTGATATCGGTGAAATTCTCATCGATACTGATGATATCTTTGAACAAGCTCAGCAGTTCATGAGCCACGTGATGCCGGACATGGCGCACAGAGTCAAACGCTATCGTGAAGAGGTGCCGCTGTTTTCGCGTTTTCAGATCGAACACCAAATCGAAAGCGCTTATTCGCGCACCGTACCGCTGCCCTCTGGCGGCGCTATCGTTATCGATCACACTGAAGCACTGGTGTCCGTTGATGTGAACTCGGCGCGTTCCACGCGCGGCGGTGATATCGAAAGCACCGCATTCAACACCAATCTTGAAGCCGCCGATGAAGTTGCCCGTCAATTACGCCTGCGTGACTTGGGTGGCTTGATTGTGATCGACTTCATCGACATGGAGAATTCCAAGAATCAGCGTGAAGTTGAGAATCGCCTCAAGGATGCACTGCACTACGATCGTGCGCGCGTTCAGATGGGAAAAATTTCTCGCTTTGGCTTGATGGAACTCTCGCGTCAGCGACTGCGCCCTTCGCTCTCCGAAGGTAGTCACATCACTTGCCCACGCTGTAACGGCACTGGGCATATCCGCGATACCGAGTCATCTGCATTGCAAGTCCTGCGTATTATTCAAGAAGAAGCGATGAAGGAAAACTCAGCAGCGATCCACGTGCAAGCTCCCGTGGATGTAGCTGCATTCCTACTGAACGAAAAACGTGGCGAGATTTTGAAAATCGAAACTCGTCATCGTGCCTCAGTGGTGCTGATTCCTAACAAGCATTTAGAGACGCCTCATTACAAGCTCGATCGCATCAAACACGATGATCCACGATTAGATGATCTGCAAGCCAGCTATAAGTTGGCTGAAGAAGGCGACACCGATGTCGGTTATAGCAAGCGCAAAGAAGAAGAGCGCAAGCCACGCCAAGAAGCCGTCGTTAAATCGATCACGCCTGATCAACCCGCACCGATTGTTGAGCGTCGCGAAACCCGTGGCCAGAGTAACGAACAAGCCGCCGAAGGATTTCTGTCGCGTCTGTTTGGATTTTTCCGCAAAAAACCAGCGGCAGAAACTCCGGCATCCGCGGGCGCAAAAACCAAAGATCGTGAACGCAGCGAGCGCGGTGGTCGCGGTCGTAACCGTTCTGGTCGTGGACGCGGACGTGATAAGACGGATGAACGTCCAGAGTCACGCGAAGGCAAAGAAGTACGTGAGCCTAAGGTTAAGGAAATCAAAGAACCACGTCAGCCCAAGCCACCGCGTGAGCCTAAAGAGGCGCGTGAACCTAAAGACGGTAATGAGCCACGCCGCGAACGCGGCAATCGTCAACAACGCGATGACAAGCGTACGCTCGCTGTCGATGAAAGTACCAATCTTGTCAGCTTCGATGGTGCTAACCCAGCGAGCACGCATCCAGTGACCGCTTCAGTCGGCAGTGAACAACCGATTCAGGCTGATCTGCTTACCACCCCTGGTGAAGAGTCAACCACCGATGCATCAGGTGAGCCACGTCGTCGTCGTCGTCGTGGTGGCCGCAATCGTAACCGTCGTGATCGTGATCAAGTCGATGGTAATCAATCAGAAAATGCTGGCATAGCCGAGCAAGATTCACATGGGCATGCTGATCACTTCGAATCGAATACCGTCGAGGTAGTGCAGCAATTTATCGAGCACACCAGCGAGCCACATGTAAGCTATTCAACAGAAACGCCTGTGAGTACTGCAGCGACTTACTCATCGGCGCCGACGTTTACGAGCGAAGCAACTACCCCAGCCACCCCTTCGGCAATAGCCGAAGTTCCCGTGGTTGAGCCTAAGTACACTCACGTTGATTCGCCAACCCATTCGAATACGAATACGAATACAGGTACGCATCATGAGCATGATCACAAGCTTGATGATCATCATGATACTCATGCTGAATCACCAATAGTAGAGGCAGTTCCAACACCTGCTCCCGTGTTCGTACCGACACCAGTAGCAGCAACTCCTGCACCTACGCCGGCACCGGTGTCAGCGACGGTATCAACTCCGGTCACGCCGGCAGCAAGCCAACAGAGTTTGGATGAGGTGTTGAAATCGGCCGGTCTGACCATGGCAGTGACCAATCCAGACAAACTGCGTCAGGTACAAGAAGCTTCCACCGTATCCGCTCCAACTACACGCACACCACGTGAGCGTAAGCCGGTAGTGTCTGCACCCTCGGAGCCGCTGGTACAGATCGAGACACAACGCTAAGTACTTGTTGTTTTCGCTTATAAAAAAACCGCAGAGTGATCTGCGGTTTTTTTTATGCCCAAAATAAAACGAATCAACGCTAT
>Ga0214919_10005751_pt1 | contig 17383 bp, 17 predicted proteins | sample LL1503_MetaG_FD_177994 | JGI IMG/M metagenome (GOLD analysis project Ga0214919, IMG submission 177994) | Freshwater microbial communities from Lake Lanier, Atlanta, Georgia, United States - LL-1503 | ecosystem: Environmental > Aquatic > Freshwater > Lake | place: USA: Georgia | collected...
GCAACGTTACTGCTTAAATTACTCCAAGTTACGTCTCCAATATGATTACTAATGGAAGTTTTTAATTCATGATAGGCTTTAAACTCTAACTCCTTGATTTTTTCCTTTTTTTCACACTCCAAAAAATCATTATTGGAATTATATTTCACAAAATTAAAACGGGCTTCATCAGAGATATCTAGTGCTTTACGAATATCAGCGAATGTAATATTAAATGATTTTGTTTTACGTGCGATTGCTAAATCATAAATGTGTTTAATTTCAGATTGACTAAGCCAATGCTCTATTGAGTCAAGTGTGTAATAGATATTATTTAGTTTTGATAAAGCAATAAATTTTTCACTGCTGAAGCAAGCTTTTGGTGCGCGCTTTTCTGCTTTTTCAAATTGACAGCTTCCGACCATCTCAATAATGTTACCTCGCCAGTCAAATGATTTTTGCCAATTAAACATCTTTAGATAGTGTTCAATAAATCCTGTAGAAATGAGTTCGTTTCCTAGCTGTTGCTGACGTTCTAAAATTATTCTGGCTTCGTCTTCAATATCAGTACGCTGCAGCATTACACGGTATTCGCCAAAACGATTGCGACGATTGGTAGAGAAATCATCATCTTTATAGAGCATTTCACCGATAGAACGATAAGATTTATCAATTAGAAGCTGATGGTTTTCTTTTAGTTTATTATTTATCTTACCATCAACAGATTTATCATTTTTACGATTGGATTTGAACCCACGATGTTTTGCTAAGTGGATCAAAATTTGTGCTAATTGGGTATTGGTTAATTGGTGATCAAGTGCTTGGTAACGCAGTTCATAAACGTCATATCTGGAGGATTTTGATGGTGTTTTTTCTGGAGAGATAAATAATTTGGCTAACTCATCTTGTGTAAGCAAGCCAGACTGAATTAGATATTCTTTTATTTTTTCCATGCGATAAGCGCGGCGTCTAATTCTGCGCCTTTGTCCGCGAGCTAATCGCCGTGGTGTCGCGAGTGATTCCTTTGTTTTAGGATTTTCTGCGGCATCAAATAGACGAACCCCACACTTTTCAATAGTTGATTTATCTATATCATAAATAGCCCAGCCAATTGAAGCGATTCCTAAGTCAAGTCCTAATACATAGCGCATAATGAGTACCTCTCATAGATAATAAGTGAATGAATAAAACTGTTGGTTAATCTAGTGTACTATTCCATGCTTCCGTAATTGAGTCTGATTTTATCGTTTTTAGGTATTGCTCTCTATCATATTCAAAGATTCCAAACTATCAGCAAAAAATTGTTTGAAGGTTTGTAACTCGGCTTTGCCAGTATCGCCACGACTGCTCCCATTAGCCAAGAATGAAATCGCATAAACATGACCATTACGAGCATAGAAATAACCCGAATAAGCTTTGGTGTCAGATAGTGAACCAGTTTTGGCATGCAGCTGGGTTTTATATCTACCAAATTCGGTTTGCAGAGTACCAGATTCGCCAGGAGTTGGGAGACTGTTAATAAAGTTAGCGGACTCTTTGTCATGATACATTGCATAGAGTAATGCTGTCATATGCGTTGCAGATAGCTGCTCATAGCGTGATAATCCCGAGCCATTTTCTACTTTAAGTTCTGGAAAGTTTAGACTCTGATTAAATGTTCGGTAGTAGATATTTTTAGCATTTTCATATGTCGCATCATTTGCTGAGCGGTATGCACCTAGAGAAAGTAGCATACTCTTGGCATAGAGGTTATTACTTTGTTTATTCATCTGCCACATCACTTGTGCTAAAGGTGGCGAGCTTATTTCAGCAATAGGTGTAGTTGAAGCTGGGGCATTTTCTATCAAGATTTTACCTTTGAGTTTGATATGCTGCTGTTTCAAAATCAGCGCAACAAGCTGTCGATTGTATTGATCGGTGTCTAAGAGGTAGAAATTAATATTTTTTCCATCACAGCTAGCTGGTACATTACCAGTTAAAACAAAATCACTAGTTTTCTGTTTTTTAGATTTTGAAGCCGTAGTCCGTGATTTATTAATGTTGACATAATTACTTAAATCATTACAAGCGAATTTAGAGCTAATTAATTTCAATTGGTTATCAAATTTTAATTTGCCACTACGATATGTATCAAAAGTAATTTTATTAGCTTTAATATGTAAGGCCAGAGTAGAGATGTTTTCATCAATTATCAAGGATTTAGGATCTACAGAATAACTGGCATATGGCTCAGGATAGAGTTCGCTACTGGGAACATTTTGGTTAAAGATATGAGTATCTAAAATCAAATTTCCTTGGATCGTATTTATTCCATTATGTTTTAACGTCATAAACAGATTAGTTACTGATTGTGTGCTTAGCGTTGGATCGCCACCACCGATTAGATAGAGGTTACCATCCAAATTATCTTGTTTAACTTTGCCGTTGTAACTAAGCGTTGTTTTCCATGTAAAATTAGCCCCAAGGCTTTGTAATGCGACATAACTGGTTAATAGCTTCATATTTGAGGCTAAGAGCATTGGAGTTGATTCACGGTAGTGATAAATAACATCTGCATTCGCGCTATCAATTACGCTAACCGCAACTTTATTTTTTAATGCATTGGGGATTGTGGGTAGAATTTGCGGTGCAGCGAAGCAGGGAGTGGTTAAAAGGAATAATGTGGTGATAAGTTTGATTTTAATTTTATTTGCGTGCACGCTCAAGCCTTTTTTGATTTGGGGTTTTATTTAGGGGGCGATATATCTCGATGCGATCACCATGTTTTAGCTGATATTGTTCGGGGTTAAATTGACGTTTGCCAAAGATGCCAACTGGTAAACTAAGTAGGTCATAATCAGGGAAGAAATCCTGGATTTGTGAACGTGCAATAGCATCAGCAATTGAGCAGGGTAGCTCAACCTCGAGAGCTACAATTTTTTGTAAGGAGTAGGTTGCAAAAACAACCTCAATTTTAATCATTTACGGTAAATCTCATGAGCTTTTTTAACGAAACTATCAACGATATTTTTAATTACAAATTCAAAAACAGTACCAATTACTTTTTCAATAATGATATTGCTAAATTTGTAATCAAGCTTAAATTCAACTTTGCAGCCAGATTCGCCAAGAGGAGTAAATATCCAATGACCTTTAAGATGCTTAAATGGACCATCAACCAGACTTAAATCAATTTTTTGGTCTGGGGTATTGATGTTTTCGGTGGTAAAGTGAGCTTTTACTTTTAGATAAGAGATATCAACCCGAGCAACAACTCGATTGCCTTCACTTTTAAGAACCTGTGAACTAGGACACCATGGTAAATAATGTTTATAATTAGCAATATCACTAACTAATGCGTACATTTGTGCTGGTGTATATGGAGTAATGACTGATTTCGTAATTGTTAGCATATTTTTTGACAGGCTACCATATAGTTAATACTTGTATCGGTACTAAGCGCCGCAGTTTGACTGATTGGGTGATAAGTCATTCCACTAAGGGCGACTAATTCAAATCCAGCTTGTTTGAGCATATTGCGTAATTCTGCAGGTTTGATGAATTTTTGATAATCATGCGTACCTTGTGGGACAAGATTTAAAATATATTCTGCAGCAACCACACCAAGTGCATAACTCTTAAAATTACGATTCAACGTCGAAAAGAACGCCATCCCGTTTGGTTTTAATAATTTAGCACACTCTTGAATAATGTAAGCAGGATCAGGAACATGCTCGAGCATTTCCATACAAGTTACTATATCGTAACTCTCCGCTGACTGCGCTGCTTTAGCACCAACTTCAATACACTCATAGTTAATTGACAAATTACTTTCATAAAGATGGAGCTTGGCAATTTCAATTGATTGCGGAGCTAGGTCAATAGCGCTAACTTGTGCGCCAAGCTTGGCCAGAGCTTCGGATAAAATTCCGCCACCACAACCAACATCAATCAGCGCCTTATCACGGATTTGACTATGTTTTTGGATGAACTCACAGCGTAGCGGATTGATTTGATGCAAGGTTTTAAATGCGCCATCTAGATTCCACCACTCATGAGCTAAATCATTAAATTTGTCAATTTCGGCTTGAGAATGCATTTTTTACATATCCTGATTGCTGGTTGCAGATAGTTTGCGATTAATTAAGTTTAAAAACTCATCACCAAAGCGGTTCATTTTTTTCTCAAGCATTTCTATATCTGCCGTAAATTTATTATAGCCCATATATGCCGGAATTGCGACAAATAAACCAATTGCGGTGGCAATTAGTGCTTCTGCAATACCTGGTGCAACTGAAGCAAGGGTAGCCTGTCCCGTATTACCTAAGCCGATAAATGCATGCATAATTCCCCATACCGTACCGAGTAATCCAATGTACGGACTAACTGAACCAAAGGTAGCTAAGGTTGATAGACGGCTTTCGTAGCTATTTAATTCATCATCAATAGTGGCGGTTAATGAGCGTTCGATATTGCTTGTAATGGTGTCTTTATTGCTAATTCCGCTTTTGCTTAGGCGGTTATATTCGGATAGAGCAGCATAGAACATTTGGCAGGTTGTCGTGCGATTAGCCGCCGTGCTGATTGAGTTATACAGTGTAGTTATACTTCCGCTATTATGGTATTGGCTCATGAATTTTATTGTTTCTGATTTTGCTTTAGATAATGCAATCCATTTGCTGATAATGATACCCCATGAAACTACTGAGAATATTGCAAGCAATCCCATAATTGCCTGTACGGCAAACGATGCATCAGTAATCAGCGATATAATTGACATTTGTTGTTCCATAAGTCCTCACATAAATAAGTAATAGATTTTAAGGCTAAATTTTACCACAGATGATTTATACAAAATACATTGAATTGTAATTGTAGAGCAATACATAGTTGAAGCAGAAAACTTTGTTATAAGATAATTTATAGTAATAGGCATTTATCCAACAGGCGAGTATATCAAAATTACAGCTCATCACTATAATCAGATTGGATAATTTTAAAAATAATCTCCAAACTAAAACCACGGCCAGAGAGGAAGCGTATTTGTTGTGCCTTTTCCTTAGCATTTTCAGGTGGCTTTCCATGAAATTTGCGTAGCCAAATGGATTGGGCCGTAGCAAACTCATTGATTGCGGCTTGCTGATAGAGGCTATTTACTAATTCCTGATCAGCAACTTTATTCATTAACTGGTATTTTATACGCTGTGCACCAAATTTTTGACTTTTAGCATTGATATAATTTTCAATATAACGCTCTTCATTAAGATATTTTTGTTCAACCATTTGGTTTAAAACTTCTTTGATCGCTTCAATATCTTCGCTGTATTTTTGGAGTTTGCTTAGTAGCTCACGATATGAATAATCACGTCTGGATAGCAAGTCTAAGGCTTTAGCGTAAAGGTTAATTGGCTTTGAGTGGTTCATTGATGCGCGGTTTAAAAAGGCGTAGTTTTTAATTACGCCTTTTTCTATTTAGTTAAACTTCTTCAGCATCGGTGCTAGCGTCAATTTCACGCTCATTGGTAGGCACATCTGCTATAGCTATGTTAGATAAAGCACGAACTTTTCCTTCAATCTCCGCAGCGAGCACTGGATTCTCTTTGAGGAATTCTTTGACATTCTCTTTACCTTGTCCAATTTTTTGTCCATTATAGCTATACCAAGCACCAGATTTCTCTACGATGTTATTTAGTACGCCTAATTCAATCACCTCGCCATTACGTGAAATTCCTTCACCGTACATAATTTCAAATTCAGCTTGTTTAAATGGTGGCGCAACTTTATTTTTAACGACCTTAACTTTGGTATCGCTACCAATGATCTCGTCACCTTTTTTAATATTACCCGTACGACGGATGTCTAAGCGAACCGATGCATAAAATTTAAGCGCATTACCACCTGTGGTTGTTTCAGGTGAACCAAACATCACGCCAATTTTCATGCGGATTTGGTTAATAAAGATAACTAAGGTATTAGTACGCTTGATATTACCAGTCAGTTTACGCAGAGCCTGAGACATTAAACGTGCTTGTAAACCCATATGGCTATCCCCCATATCGCCTTCTAATTCTGCTTTAGGCACTAATGCAGCGACAGAATCAACTACTATTAGATCAACGCTACCGCTACGAACCAGCATATCAGCAATTTCTAGTGCTTGTTCACCAGTATCTGGTTGAGAAATCAACATTTCATCAACTTTTACGCCAAGTTTGCGCGCGTAGATCGGGTCTAGTGCATTCTCAGCATCAATATAGGCACACGTGCCACCCGCTTTTTGCATTTCCGCCACTACGTGTAAACATAGCGTAGTTTTACCTGATGACTCAGGACCAAATATTTCAACCACCCGTCCGCGTGGTAAACCACCAACGCCAAGAGCTAAGTCAATTCCAAGCGAACCTGTTGAAACTACTTGGATATCATTTGCGACCTGTTTGTCGTCCATTCGCATGATAGAACCTTTACCAAATTGTTTTTCAATTTGTGCGAGAGCTATCTGGAGTGCTTTTGCTTTATCGTTATCTGCCATTTAATTTCTTTCTACTATTATTATTTTATTTAAAACTTGAATCCGCGAGGAGCTGCGCTGGATAGCGGCGCTACTGCTGTTTCAAATAGTTGAGTTTGTTTGTATTCGTTATCACTAATTTTTTCAATAACCACCGCGTGCATGATCGGGGCTGTGCCTTCAATACCAACTAAGATTCCGCCTACTTTAAGTTGCTTTTTTAGTTCATGACTAATTTCTAGCATAGCTCCACCGACAAAAATTTTGTCAAAAGGTGCTTTAGCTTCTAAGCCATTCATTCCGTCTGCTTCAATGATACTAACATTTTTAATTCCTGCACGAGTGAGGTTATCAACGGCGAATCGTTTGTTCTGTTCATTTATTTCTAAACTATAAACGAAATCAGTTAGTTTTGCTAGCAAAGCAGTCACATAGCCGCTACCAGTTCCAATTTCCAATACCTTGTCTTTTTTACGTAACTTTAATTCTTGTAACAAACGTGCTTCCATCCGAGGGAAGAGCATTTTTTGTTCGCCGGGCAATGCTAGTTCAACGTCTGATAAGGCTAGGTTACGTAATGACGGGCTAACAAACTCCTCACGCTTGATTGTGCCGAGTAATCCAAGCACTTTTTCATCAAACATATTCCATGGACGAATTTGTTGCTCAATCATATTAAAGCGTGCTAATTCAAAGTTCATGAGAGATCCTTATTTGATTTTTTGTTCTTTTTTAACTTTATCTACTAATGCTTGAATAACTTTTATCAATTGCTCAGGTTGTGCTGGACTAGTCACATATTTATTACCAACGATAAAGGTAGGTGTTCCAGTAATATTGTAAGCAGTTGTATATTGAGCATATTCTTGTGGTTTAGTGCTCATGGTAAAAGAATTATAGCTTGCCATAAATTTCTTAGGGTCTACAATTGATTTATTGGCATTTAAGAATGCTTGTAATTGAGTCTTATCTTCCAGATTTTTATGTTCGGTCATCGTAGCATTAAAAACCTGCTGATTAAATTTAGTGCCTAAATTTAATGCTTGGGCTGTAGCGTTAATTTTTGCATATCCACTAAAATTATTTTCCCAGACTACTTGAATGCGATTTAAATCAACATTTTTTGTCCCGGCATACCATTTATCTAAAGTTGGCTCTAAAATTGAGCAATGAATACAAGCATATGAGTAAAACTCAGTAACATTTACTCTACCAGCTTTAGCAGGAAGCGGTTTACTAATTGGTCCAGATAAAACCGTATAGTCAGTGCCTTGTTTAATTGCAATATTATCAGCAAAAGCGTGACAAACTATTGCAGAACTTAGTATAGCGATTAAGGTTTTTTTCATACAAATATCCTTCTAGTTGGAGTTGTTAATAAGAGTAGCATTAATATCTTGTTGCTTTAACTGAGCAATTAAATCATTTGCTTCAGCTTCAGTGGTAAATTGCCCGATGATTACACGGTTTATAATTTTACCATTAATTTGTTGTGATTTAATTTTAGAGCTAAATCCTAACAATGCCAATTTAGCCTTCATATTATTAGCCAAATCCGGCTCGCTAAATGCTCCAGCTTGGACAATAAATGATGGTGTAGCAGCTTCAGACACAGAGGAAGCAGTTGGTTTTGGGTTAATATCCTTTTTGCCTTGCAACACATCATAAAAGTCATAACTAGGAGTTGAAGCTTCGGGTTTATTCTGTGCGGTTGGTGCAGAGCTGGCTTGCTGCATTTTTGTACCAGGAGCTAAGATTAACGGAGCAGAGCTAACTGGTGTGCTCGTAGTTAAATTAACTCCATTGTTATTAAAACCTTTATCAACAAACGGGTTTTGTGCTTTATTCAAATAGAAAGCTACCGCACCGGCAATTCCGATACCGATTAATAATCCAATAAAAAACTTCACGCTTATTCCTAAATCCTAAATATTTCGTTTATACTGGCTTGCTAGTGCCAGATGAGCATTGGTAATTTCTTGATCTCCTGCCAAGTCGGCAATTGTTCGCGCGAGCTTAAGCTGTCGATAGTAACCTCGGGCTGATAATGAGTTACGCTCAATTAATTGCTGCATTAAAATTTTAGCATTATCATTTAAGGCACAATAACGTTCAATCTCATCATTTGATAGTTCATAATTTAACTTATTCTGGCGTTGGAGCTGAACCCTACGGGCGTTGATAACCCGTTGCTTAATTTGCTCAGAGTCTTCACCATTAGGTAGTTGCTGCAACTCGTTAGTATTTAATGATGGAACTTCAACTACAATATCAATCCGATCCAGCAGCGGTCCCGAGATTTTAGCACGATAGCGATTTATCTGCTCAACTGAACAGGTGCAACTTTGTTGTGGATGCCCTGCATAACCACAAGGGCAAGGGTTCATTGCCGCAATTAACTGGAAATCAGCTAAGTATTCTACACGATGATTTGCTCTGGCGATATTTATTTTTTTTGCCTCTAAGGGTTCCCGTAATACTTCCAATACTTTACGGTCAAATTCGGGAAGCTCATCTAAGAACAGTACTCCATTATGTGCAAGGCTAATTTCTCCGGGTTTAGGATTACTTCCACCACCGACTAAAGCAACCGCTGATGTGCTGTGATGCGGGCTACGAAAAGGAACTTTTCCCCAGTTTTGAAGTTGAAAACCTTGGTTACTGAGTGATTGAATTGATGCGCTTGCCATAGCTTGTTCGGTATTTAGTTGCGGCAATATGCTGGTGATCCGGCTGGCTAACATTGATTTACCACAACCAGGGTTACCGATCATTAAAAGTGAGTGTCGTCCTGCCGCAGCAATTTCTAAAGCTTTTTTGGTGCTAAACTGTCCCTTTACCTGCTGAAAACCATTTTGATTATTTTCAAGACAATTAATTTGCTCAGCAATATTTGCCATGGTGATTATTGGTAGCTCTTGTGAGCTAGTGAAGTGAGTAACAACCTCTTGTAATGAATTAGCCGCACGAATGTGAATATCTTCGACCAAAGCCGCTTCCTCGGCACTTTGTGCGGGTAAGATTAACTGACGCTTACTTTGGCTAATCCCATAAGAAATTGCTAATGCACCTTTGATTGGGCGTAGGGCTCCATCTAAAGCTAATTCACCAGCAAATTCAAACTCTTCAATGTTTTGCCGCGTCTTGATTAAACCACTGGCAAAGAGTATCCCCATTGCAACAGGTAAATCGTAGCGGCTAGAATCTTTAGGTAAATCTGCAGGCGCCAAATTAACCGTAATTCTTCTGGCCGGAAAATCAAATCCTGAATTCTGAATTGCCGAGCGAATTCGATCGCGACTTTCTTTGATTTCGGTATCTGGTAGTCCAACGATAGAGAAGCTGGGCAATCCACTCGCAACATGAACTTCAACTACGATTTGTGGGGCATGCATGCCGCTGAGTGCCCGCGAGTAAAGTTTAGCAATACTCATTGCGCTTGCTTTTGCTCCAGAGTTTTGATTATTTGTTCTAATTCATCAAGTTTATTGCGAGTATTGATTAATACTTTTTGCTGTGTTTCAAACTCTTCGCGAGTTACCAAATCCAACTTTTCTAAACTAGCCTGCAAAATAGCTTTGAAATTATTTTCTAGATCATTTAAAGGATTTATTTTGGCAAAGTTAGCCATTTGATTAGATATTTGATCAATAATTTGTTGTTTTAACATCATGAAACTTTCTAAACTATATTAGGACGTATTTTAATCTATATATTATATAGCCGGTAGAAATTTTGCTCACGAAATAAAAAAAGCTACGAAATTCGTAGCTTCTCAATCTTAGTGACCGCGTTTTGGTAACATTTGCGATCTAATTTTTTTATAATGACGCTTAACGGCAGCTGCCATTTTACGTTTACGTTCTGTAGTCGGTTTTTCATAGCACTCACGTGAGCGTAGCTCAGTTAAAGTACCAGCTTTTTCAACAGCTTTTTTAAAACGACGAAGAGCTACTTCAAAATATTCAGTATCACGAACTTTAATTTCAGGCATAAACCCATCCTTTAAATTTTATTTTTGTATTTATTAACATTGGTTTTTTCTAAGATATTCTATTTTGGAACAGCTTATTTTCTGAGTATTTAGTACGCTTTCTCAGTTAGCGCTTATTCGAATCACCCCCTCGGTGTGCATTTTATAGCAAAATTTGTCTAAGGCGCGATTTTACCTGATTACATTACTATTCGTCAAGCGGACTATATAAAATTAACAATTAGTTTGTTGTGCATCGCAATGTAATGAATCACAGTGTAGTATAATATAGTTTCATTTGGGCTAATTCATAAGGAAAAATTATATGCACTTTTTGCGATTGTTGAAAAATATCATAATTGGTAAACCTCTAAATGCGGCGAGTCCGCAAGTGAAAGAGCATATCGCTTTGATTGCGGTAATCGCTTGGATTGGTCTGGGCGCAGATGGTTTATCTTCTTCCGCGTATGGTCCTGAAGAAGCTTATTTAGCTTTAGGACACCATACTGGAATTGCAATATATTTGGCATTTGCAACCGCTTTTACGGTTTTTTTAATTTCTTTTGCCTACAACCAGGTGATCGAGCTTTTTCCTTCAGGGGGTGGTGGCTATAAAGTGGCTACTCATTTGCTTGGTCCAAGTGCTGGTGTAATATCTGGTAGTGCTCTGATTATTGATTATGTACTTACTATTGCTGTATCAGTTGCCAGTGGTGTCGATGCCGTATTTAGTCTGCTGCCAACCTGGTGGTTAAATTATAAACTTGAAGTTGAAATCTCTGCAATTGTATTATTGATGGTGCTTAATCTACGCGGGATGAAAGAATCAATTCGGATACTGATACCATTATTTCTTGGGTTTTTGCTTACTCATTTGACAGTTATTCTAGTTGGGATTTTATTTCATGTTAATAATCTGGCTAGCATATTACCAAACGCTTCTGCTGAAGCCAGCAGTATGTCTGCTTCAATGGGTATTTTTGCAACATTGGCAATTTTTCTAAAAGCTTATTCACTCGGTGGTGGTACTTATACTGGGCTTGAAGCGGTTTCTAATAATGTAAATATGCTGGCAGAGCCACGGGTGCGTACAGGTAAATTTACTATGTTGTATATGGCGTTGTCATTATCATTTACCGCAGGTGGAATAATCATCTTGTATTTATTATGGCATGCGGAGCCAGTGTTTGGGCAAACTTTAAATGCGGTGGTATTTGACAAAATTCTTGCAGAGGCTGGGTTTAGTCATCATTGGTTAGCTATAATTTTGTTTTTTGAAGCAGCATTACTTTTTGTGGGCGCTAATACCGGCTTTTTAGGCTGTCCGGCGGTTATGGCAAATATGGCTGTTGATAAATGGTTACCTCGTCAATTTCGTGAGTTATCAGGACGTTTGGTAACCCAAAATGGGGTTTTGATTTCGGGTATTGCGGCAATAGTTATTTTACTTTGGGCTCGAGGTAGGGTTTCAACATTAGTAATTCTTTACAGTATCAATGTATTTTTGACATTTTCACTGTCTTTGCTTGGTTTATGTGTTTACTGGCTACGCGTGCGTAAAGAAAAGCCTATTTGGTGGCGTAAATTTATCGTCGCTGTAGTTGGGTTTGTGGTTTGTGCATCAATTTTGGTTGTCACAACCGTCGAAAAATTTACCGAAGGTGGCTGGTTAACGGTTGTTATTACGGCGTGTACTATCGGTGTGTGTTTTCTTATTCGTAAACATTATCGTGAAGTTGGTGCACAGCTTAAAGATGCGGATCACCTTTTTGCTTCACATTTTAAATACACTGATTTGGATAGTGCTAATTTAATACCCGTTGAGAACAGCGAACTTAAGACGGCCGTATTTTTTGTGACTAAACATTACGGTGCTGGTTTGCATACTTTATTATGGGTACAAAGAATGTTTCCTGGAGTATTCAAGAATTTTGTATTCGTTACTTCCGGTGAGATTGATTCCGAAGCATTTGCTAATGAAGATGTGTTTAAGAAAAAATATCGTCAAGATCTTAATCGTATAATTGAAGGTTATCGTTATTTCTGTAGTATGCATGATTTGCCATCATCTGGTTATTTTAGCTATGGAGTAAATGGTTTGGATGAATTGATTAAATTATCCGAACAAATTCAAATTGACTATCCTGATTGCGTATTCTTTGGTGGCAAACTGGTTTTCGTTGATGAAAATTGGTGGACTCGTTTATTGCATAATAACACGGTTAATTTAATCCAGCGTCAGCTTCATTTGCGCGGTATGCAAATGGTTATTTTACCAATGAAGATTTAAATGAGCATAAATTGTCATCTAGTAAACATGATTAGATTTAGAGCCTTAATTGCGTGTAGTGCTATGTTATTTAGCATGGTAGCACACGCAGGGAATCAAAAAGAGGAAAAGCTTTCTGCAGACGTTCAGGCGTCGCTACATTCATCAATTATTAATCCGATTCAGCCACATCTGGTCTTTGCTACAGCAGAGAAAGCTGATGCGTGGTTAGATGATATGTCGAATCGTTTAAAAAAAGTTGCTCCCAAGAATCCATTAGTCCAAGATGATTTTATGCGTAATCGCTTGTTGGTAACTATTCAATATGAGGCTATAAGAGCAGGGCTAGACCCTCAGTTGGTATTAAGTGTTATTACGGTAGAGAGTCGTTTTAATAAATATGCAATTTCAAGTGCTGGTGCCCAAGGTATTATGCAAGTAATGCCATTTTGGCTAAGGCAGATCGGTGCTTATGATCAGGATTTATTGAATGTACAAACTAATATTCGATTTGGGTGCACCATTTTGCGGCATTATATGCAATTAGAGCATGGCGATACTTTTTATGCGCTAGGGCGTTATAATGGTAGTCGAGGTAAGCCTGATTATCCAAACTTAGTTTTTAATGCCTATAATCGTTATTGGCAACCTGCAACAGTAATGAGTATTGCTAAAAATGGTCAGGCCAGATATATAAATTATTCTTCGGTGGACTAGTATCTTCCGGAGTTGTTGAACTGACGAACTATCGTAAATTAAAAGAGACCCTATAATGAGTCTCTTTTAATTTTTTAATTATATATTGGAAATACTGAAAAATCATCTAAAATTTGCGATAAAATTATCAGGGAACCAAGAATTAGCATGATTAGTGGCAGTGCTGAATTTAGTTTGTGTTTTTTATTGTAAACGTAAGCTGCTGTTACGGGAATTAAAGCTGCAGCAATTTGGAACATATTAGATTGTTGATAAATAATAACAAATGCTTTAGGAAATAAAAGAGCAACTATAACTGGCAAAATAAACGAAATTAACGTCGCTATAAAGCGGGTTTTGGCAGTTTCTTGCCACTTTAAAGCATCAATTACAAATGCTACTAGTGCAAACCCGATTGATAAAAACGCTGTTAACACAGTAATTGCAGCAAAAACTCCAACTAATGTTGAAATTGTGGTTGGAACTCCTGGTTGATTTAGTGCAAAGTGCATAACATCTCCAATTGTATCAAGATGTAAGAACTCTTGGCGCGAAACCAATGAGAAAATCAGCATTATCCAGCCAACATATGCCGATGCAGGGATTATCATTCCAACTAATACAGCCTTTTTGGCTTTAGCCGGACTCCAGTCGTTAATCTTTAGTACTAATGGTAATACCATATGCATCATCCAGATACAAAACATGGTTGAAGCACCTGCACCCAAGTATTTTACTCCGGAAGGAATAAACTCAAAGATACTTCCATTAATGAGTTTTATGCCCAAAATAATTCCTGAAATCAAGCAAATGAATTTTGTTGTGAATATTATTCCGTTTAAGCGGCTGATTAAGCCTAGCCCCACGGTAAATGCAGGCATAAATACGACAAAGAAAATTATCATGCCAATTTGTGGCGAAAGATTAATGTGTACTAGTGGTAGTACTGTTTTGACTAATAAATCACCACCTGCATTAACGTAAGCAGCGGCCAGAGACCCCATTGAAAGTACGTTCAAAATAGTAGTAATCCAATAGCCTTTTATACCAAAAAAATCAACTGCAAGCGTTGCCGCATTTATGTTGTGATCTTCATAGCGTGCATAGACATCAATACTTGTAACCGCCATTAGATATGCCATGATAAAAGTAAAAACAATAAAAATAAAGGTATTAATGAGACCCGGACCGGCCGCCAAAATCGGTAATGCCAGCACCCCAGAGCCAATTGCGGCACCCGCTACCATAAAAGACGACAGTAGCAGCTTTTTAAAATTTTCCAAGAACTAATCTCCTCTAATGTTTATAGTTAAAGCCATACATTCTAGCAAGATTTACTAAAAATAGATATATGCAGTGCAATAAATAGACTTGGATTCATGTGTTATAGATTCTTGTGTTAAAATATGGATAAATTTTATGGCTATTAAAGATAAACATATGAATAAATCGCTTACGTTATTAGATGGGTTAAATTCAGAACAACATACCGCAGTTACTTATACTGCAGGTTCATTATTAGTTTTAGCTGGTGCTGGGAGTGGTAAAACCAAAGTTCTAACTACTAGGATTGCGTGGCTAGTACGCAATGGTTTTTTGGGTGTCAGTGAAATTTTGGCGGTAACTTTTACTAATAAAGCAGCCCGTGAAATGCTGGGGCGAGTTGGTAAATTACTTGAAATTGATACTAAATATATGTGGGTCGGAACATTCCATTCCATCGCATTAAGAATCTTACGTTTGCATTATCAAGAAGCTGGCTTAAGTGCTAGTTTTCAGATAATTGATGCTGGCGAACAGCAAAGCTTAATTAAGCGCTTGATTAAACTTAAGAATTTAGATGAAGATCGTTATCCTCCACGGGAAATTCAAAATTATATCAATCATCAAAAAGAGCTTGGGCTACGTGCATCACAATTAACCCCTGAAGGCTTGCGAACTAAACATTGGATCGAACTCTATCAACTCTATGAAGAGGTGTGTAACCGCGATGGCTTAGTCGATTTTACAGAATTATTACTCCGAAGTTTTGAACTACTGGCGACTCATGATGCTATTTTACAGCGCTATCAGCGTCAATTCAAGCATATTCTGGTCGATGAATTCCAAGATACTAATCAACTGCAATATAAATGGTTGCAGATTTTAGTTGGACAAGGTGGATCAATTTTTGCCGTTGGTGATGATGATCAGTCGATTTATTCATTTCGTGGTGCTAAGGTTAGCAATATGCGTGCGTTTATCCGTGATTTTAACGCCCCAGAAGCATTGAAGTTGGAGCAAAACTACCGCTCGACACCAATAATTTTAAAAGCCGCAAATACGATCATTGGTAATAATGGTGAGCGGATGGGTAAAAACTTATGGACACAAAATACTCACGTTGACAAAATCAGGCTTTATGAAGGCTATACTGAAGAGGATGAAGCTTATTTTGTAATTGACGAAATTAAGAATCTACATAATAATGGAGTTGAGCTGCATGATATGGCTATTTTATATCGCTCCAATGCTCAGTCACGCGTATTTGAGCAGCATCTTTATAATCGTGGATTAGCCTATAAAGTATATGGTGGCTTACGCTTTTTTGATCGTCAGGAAATTAAACGCATTTTAGCTTACTTGCGGCTAATAATTAACCCACACGATAATGAAGCTTTTTTACGGGTGGTGAATTTTCCGGCGCGTGGCATTGGTCCTAAAGCTATTGAGAATATCCAAGAGTTAGCTAGCTTAAATCAAGTATCTCTATTTGATGCGGTTGAACTACTTGGTGGTAAGGGGAGGATTACTGCGAGTAAATTTACCGATTTAATTCGCTTGATGCAAATCGAAAGTAAAGTACTAAATTTAGCAGAAACAATTAGTTATGTGATTGAAGTGAGCGGGATTCGCGAACACTTTGAAAATGATCGCAAAGAGGGTGAAGAGCGCCTTGAGAATTTGAACGAATTGGTAACTGCGGTAACGGGCTTTGTCGCTGAAGACAATACCAATCCTCTGGTTGAGTTCTTAGCCCATGCGGTCCTTGAATCAGTGGATAATCAGGCACAAAATTTTGAATCAGCGGTGCAATTAATGACGGTGCACTCAGCAAAAGGGTTGGAATTCAAAGTCGTTTTTGTGGTTGGCTTGGAAGATGGTTTGTTTCCACATGATAATTCGCTGCAAAATGCACGAGACATTGAAGAAGAGCGGCGCTTAATGTATGTCGCAGTAACCCGTGCGCGTGAAAAATTATATCTGCTAAGAGCGTGTAGCCGCTTACTATGGGGTAAACGTTTATCGGCGCCAATTTCGCGCTTTGTCAATGAAATTCCTGAAGAGTTAATTTTGAATATTTCCGGGGTAAGTAAGATTGGCTATAGTCAGTTAAGTGAATATGCAGCTCCAAGTGATTATAGTTTTAACTCGATGCGTAATTTAGATAGTCAGATTGATAACCCAGAGAGTAAAACCTCTCGGATTGCATTGAAAGATAAAGACGTAACAGTGAAAATTGGCGATATGATCCGTCATGCTAAGTTTGGCAACGGTAAAATATTGCGCTTAAATGCCGATGGTAAAAAAATGACCGCTGAAATTTTCTTTATCGGCATTGGTAAAAAAACATTAGATCTTAATATTGCAAACATTGATAAGGTATAAAGGTAAAGATGAATCAACAACAAATTTTTAATCAAGCATTACAATATATTCCTGGAGGGGTTAATTCTCCGGTGCGTTCGTTTAACTCGGTAGGGGGCACACCATTTTTCACAGCACGTGCCAAGGATTGCTATCTTTTTGATAGCGATGGGAAACAATATGTTGATTATGTTTGTTCATGGGGTGCAAATATTGTTGGGCATGCTAATGATGAAGTTATTGAACGTGTAACAGCAGCCTTACACAATGGTTTTTCGTATGGCACACCGACTGAACTCGAGGTCGAATTTGCCAAACAAATTACACAGTTATTACCAAGTATCGAAAA
>Ga0214919_10005752_pt1 | contig 17380 bp, 11 predicted proteins | sample LL1503_MetaG_FD_177994 | JGI IMG/M metagenome (GOLD analysis project Ga0214919, IMG submission 177994) | Freshwater microbial communities from Lake Lanier, Atlanta, Georgia, United States - LL-1503 | ecosystem: Environmental > Aquatic > Freshwater > Lake | place: USA: Georgia | collected...
AAATGGAAAAAGAAATTGCTGCGCAGAAAAAAACCGCGTTAGAAGAATCAAAAGCTATGTCTGAACAAAAAATAGAAGTTCCTGATCAGAAAAATGAGAAGGAAATTGTTGATGCTAAAACAGCAAATCTTGAAGATAAATATAAAGCTCTTGAAGAATCAAGGCAACAACTTCAAGAAATGATTTTGGGTAAACCTACGTTAGAAGCATCAGAAGCTATTAATAATGAAGTGAAATCTAAAGCTGAAAAAATTGAACAAAAAATAGAAGATCTTGCGCAGAAACATGAGAAAGAAATTGCTGATGCTAAAGCAGCGAAAGATGAGACTCTATTACAAGAAGTGTTAAAAAATGTGAAAGTCGAAACAGATGGATTTATTGCAACTGCAATGAAGATAGAATTTGGCGCTTCAATTTCTGATATATTGATGAAAAGTCCGGATGTTGGTCTTCACGCAGGCAACGTATTACTTGGTAGCCCTGATAAAGATGGTAAGATTGATAAATCGGCACAAATCAATTCTACTAAAACTTTGTTAAATATGGCTGAAGGTAAATTGAAAATTCAGACTATGGATAAAAAAATTAAAGAGTTCGAACTTTCACAGTTAGAAAAATTAAAAGCCGCCGGTGGTCAAGTTGATGATAAGGCGATAACTGCGCTAAAAGCAGAAGTTCTTAACCTTGAAGAACAAGTTGCTCATAGCCAAGCTAATGTCGGTAGGGTTGAAGCAGATATTATTGATCTGCAAAAAAATTAAAAAATAATTTCTAAAAATTAGCTTTGGTTGCTTGACAAAGCAGGTTGCACATCTAAATTCCTCAGCACTTCTCGCCCTTCATTTTTGAGGGGCTTTCGTTTTTCTTGTGGCAGGCGTAGCTCAGTTGGTTAGAGCGTCAGGTTGTGGTTCTGAAGGTCGCGGGTTCGATCCCCGTCGCTTGCCCCACTCACTAAAATTATCTTAAATGGATATTATCTTCTTTGCAGCAATTGCGTTTTTTATCTTTTACAAGCTCAATAAACAGCTAGGAAAAGTTGATGAGGAAGAGAAAAAGAACATCGAATTAAAAGTTGTTTCGGCGCGAGAAAAAATTCTAGAGGCGCAGCAATTCATAAAGCAGCAACAGCACAAATCATCTATCGTAATTGAAACTGATAATCAGGTGAGTGAAAAAATATTAAATAGCCTTGATGCCGCAACTAAAGAAAGCTTTGGCAATATTTTAAACCGCACCAATATTTCCGCAGAATTTTTTGTTAATGGTGTAAAATCGGCTTTTGAAATGATTCTCAAAGCCTTTGCCAGTGCTGATTTAGAAACATTAAAATTTTTACTTTCGGATAAAATTTTTAAAGGTTTTGAAGGCGCAATTATTCAAAGAAAATCGGCAGAAAAAACTCTTATCACCAACTTAATTTCGATTGAAAAATCTGAAATAATTTCGGCACTTATTTTTGAAAATAATGCTTCGGTTGTGATGAAAATTGTCTCAAAACAAATTAATTACATCATTGATTCTAAAGGTCAGACAGTTGAGGGTAAAAAAGATGAAATTAATGAAATAACCGACATCTGGACTTTCAAAAAAGATATTAATTCTGCAAATCCAAATTGGGTTGTTTCGGCTACTGGCTCTAATCAATTATAAGAATTTATGACAAAAAATTTTATTCCAAAATCTTCTCTAAAAATCGCCAATAAAGAATATAAATATTTTTCCTTGAATGACGCCGCAAATAAAGTTGGTCGCGATATTTCAAAACTTCCTTTCAGCTTAAAAGTTCTTCTCGAAAATGTTATCCGAAATTTCGATGGCGATATCGTCAATGAATCACACATCAGAGCCATTATTGACTCGGTAAAAAACGCAGAAAAAAGAATCGAAATTGCTTTTTCTCCCGCTCGAGTTTTGATGCAAGATTTTACTGGCGTGCCCGCAGTTGTTGATTTAGCAGCGATGCGCGATGCCTCGGTTCGCTTAAATAAAAATCCAGAAAAAATTAATCCTCTAGTTTCGGTTGATCTTGTTATCGATCATTCGGTGCAAGTTGATTATTATGGTAATAAAGAGGCTTTGCAAAAAAACGTCGATATTGAATATGCTAGAAATATTGAGCGTTATGAATTTTTAAAATGGGCGCAAAAATCTTTTGATAATTTTCGTGCCGTTCCACCGGGAACCGGAATTTGCCACCAAGTGAATTTAGAAAATCTAGCCCGTGTAGTTTGGAGCAAACAAATTGATGGCGAATTAATTGCTTATCCTGACACTGTTGTTGGAACTGACAGTCACACTACAATGATCAACGGTTTGGCTGTTTTAGGTTGGGGAGTTGGTGGAATTGAAGCTGAAGCGGCGATGCTTGGTCAACCAGTTTCAATGCTAATTCCGGAAGTTATCGGCTTTAAATTATTCGGAAAATTACAGGAAGGAATTACTGCAACTGACTTGGTTTTAGCGATCACACAAATTCTGCGCAAAAAAGGTGTAGTTGGAAAATTCGTAGAATTTTTTGGATCAGCTCTTGCTGCACTTTCTTTGGCAGACCGCGCCACAATTGCTAATATGGCACCAGAATATGGCGCAACTTGTGGTATATTCCCGATTGACTATATCACATTAAATTACCTAAAACTTACGGCGCGCGACGAAGAAAATATTGAATTGGTAAAAGAATATTCCAAAGCGCAAGGCATGTTTGTTGAGGATCATAATCACACGCCAGAATTTAGCGAAATTCTTGAACTCGATATTTCAACAATTTTGCCAAGCCTAGCTGGCCCGAAAAGACCACAAGATCGCGTGCTTCTTCCTGATGTTAAAGAATCTTTCGTCGCTTTACAAAAAGAGCTTAATTCTAATCACGACGGCAAAATTTTAATCCCTGAATTAAACAGCGATATTGGCGATGGCGATGTTGTAATTGCTGCGATCACATCTTGTACCAACACTTCCAATCCTTCAGTTTTAATCGCCGCAGGTTTGTTAGCGAAAAAAGCAGTTGAAAAAGGTTTGAAAGTTAAAGGTCACGTTAAAACCTCGTTGGCACCGGGTTCGCAAGTTGTTGCTGAATATTTAGAAAAATCAGGTTTGCAAAAATATCTTGATCAACTGGGTTTTAATTTAGTCGGTTTTGGTTGCACAACTTGCATCGGAAATTCTGGTCCGCTGCATCCACAAATTGAAGAAGCTATTAAAGCCAAAAATCTTTTAGTTGGCGCAGTGCTTTCGGGAAACCGCAATTTTGAAGGTCGTGTTCATCCATTAGTTAAAGCCAATTATTTAGGTTCTCCACCACTTGTTGTTGCTTATGCATTAAGCGGTAATTTAAAAATGAATTTAGCAACTGATTCAATCGGCATTGCAGCTGACGGCAGCAAGGTTTTCTTGAAAGATATTTGGCCAAGCAAAGCAGAAATTGATGCCGTAATTAATTCTTATGTAACGCGCGAAGTTTTTGCTCAAAAATATTCCGATTTATTCAAAGGTGACGAGGCTTGGCAGAAAATCCAAGTTGAAAGATCAAGCACCTATAACTGGAATTTAAAAAGTACATACATTCGTCTGCCGAATTATTTTGATGATTTAAATCGTCAAAATGCTGTTGAAATTAAAGCGGCGCGAATTTTGGCGATGTTTGGTGATTCAATCACTACAGACCACATTTCTCCGGCTGGAAATATTTCTACAATTTCACCAGCGGCGCAATATTTGGCGCAAAAAGGTGTTGCTAAAGATGACTTCAACTCATATGGCGCAAGACGCGGTAATCATGAAGTTATGGTGCGTGGAACTTTTGCTAATATCAGAATTAAAAATGAAATTTTAGGCGGCATTAAAGAAGGCGGTTTTACTCGTGTTTTTGATCATAATACGGCGGGAAATGAAGTATTTTCAATTTATGATGCAGCAATGCTTTACAAAGAAAAAAATATTCCTCTCGTCGTTATTGCTGGCAAAGAATACGGCACTGGATCTTCGCGCGATTGGGCTGCGAAAGGTACATTTTTACTTGGAGTTAAAGCAGTAATTGCTGAAAGTTTTGAAAGAATTCACCGTTCCAACTTAATTGGAATGGGAGTTTTACCTTTGGTTTTCAAGGCTGGAGAAAATAGAAAAACTCTTGGTTTAACCGGAGATGAAGTGATTGATGTTTTGGGAATTACTCCAGATATCAAACCGCGTCAGGATATTGAATGCGTAATTACTAAATCAGATGGTTCTAAGAAAAATGTAATTTTAACTTGCGGAATTGACACAAGTAATGAAGTTGAATATTTCAAACTTGGCGGCATTCTTCAATATGTAATGGGGCAAATTTCTTAAACTCAATTTAAAAAAATTATGCAAGTAAGAGTAGTTGGATCGAACATGGATATTGGTCAAGCTTTGACCAGCTATGTTGAAGAACATTTAGCTAAAACAGTCACCAAATATTTTGACAAGGCGATTGATGCTGAAGTGCATTTTTCAAAAGATGGCAATATGTTTAAAGTGATCGTTATTGTGAATGAAGGCGTGAAAGGTGGAATTGTTGTAAAAAGCAACGCTGAAGCTGGAGATGTCTATGCTTGTTTCAACGAAGCCTGCAGCAAATCTGCTAAACAATTAAACCGCTACAAAAGTAAAATTAAAAATTTTAGACGAAATGGTGGCGGATTAAAATCAATTGAGCCAAACTATAAAGCAATTGATGCGATGAAATATATTCTTCCGCCGCAAGCCTTCAATGTTTTTGAAGAAATGGAAGAAGAAGAAACTGATGAGTTGTCTCAGTCGCTCAATGTAATCACTGAAAAAACAACAGATATTGAATCATTAACCGTTAATGAAGCGATCATGAAAATGGATTTAGCTGATTTACCGGCGCTTGTTTTTATCAATAAGCAAAACAAAAGAATAAACGTGGTTTATCAAAGAAAAGATGGCAACATTTCTTGGATCGATCCCAGAGTTTAAAAGTCTAAGAGCCTATCTAAAATAATATTAAAATTTTTTTACCGCAAAGGAGGTAAATTTAAAATGGACGTTACAGTTCACGGTCGTGGCAATCTAGAGATGGCAATCCGCGCTTTCCGTAAAAAAACCCAAAAAGAGGGTTTGGTGAAAGAGGCGAGAAGAAGAAAAGCCTACGAAAAACCTTCTGAAAAAGTAAAAAGAAGAAGAGAAGAAAGTATTACCAGAAAGAAAAAAGCCAGAAGAGGCGAAATGGTTTAAACCATTTTATGGGGGCGTGAGAAATCGCGCCCCTATTTTTTTGATAAAATTTGGGTTTCAGGATCTATCAAATCTCATTACATAAAATAACAATCAAACAGAAGTTCCCAATATTTATCTCACTTACAAATGAAACTTAGCCAAAAAGATAAATCACTTTTACTCTTTATCGTTGCAGTTCTAATCATTCTTTGGGGTGGTTCCACATTTATTTCGCATTTCTTTTTCTCTGCAACTTACAGCTCTTCTGACATCGGAAAATTAGTAAATAATAAAGATAAAAAATGGTTCAACGTTGCGCGACCACTAGAAATTTCTGATTTAAAAGAGCGTATAATTTTATTAGATTTTTGGACTTACGATTGCGTCAATTGCATTTCTGCTTTTACTGAAATTAAAAAACTGGAAAACCAATTTGGTAGCAAACTTACAGTAATCGGTGTTCACAGTGGTAAATTTGAAAATCAAAAAGATCCAGCTGAAATCAAAAAAGCTATTTTAAAATTCGATATCGAACATCCTGTAATTAATGATTCAGATCTAAAAATCTGGAATCAATTCAAAGTTAAATCATGGCCAACCTTTATCCTGATTAATCCCAACGGCAATATAGTTAAAACTTATATCGGTGAAAATGAGTTGCCAAAAGTTAAGCGTGATCTCAAAAAATTAATTTCTAAATATAAGCTTGAAGTTAATCGCGAGCCAATGCCAACATTGCTTGAGAAATACGACATGATTGGAAATGTTTTGGATTTTCCAACCAAATTAGAATATGCCGCCGATTTCCTTTATAAAACTCGTCATTTGCCAGTGATTTTTATCGCCAATACGGGGCAACATAATATTGTAATCAGTTCACTTTCCGGTGAAATAATTGCCAAAGTTGGTTCGGGAAAAGAAGGTTTTCAAGATGGAACTTTTGATGTTGCGAATTTTAGCTCTCCGCAAGGATTGCTCTATGATTCAGGAAAGCTTTATGTTGCAGATCGTGGCAATCACGCCATTCGTGAAATTAATTTTAAAGAAGGAAAAGTGTCAACTTTAATTGGCTCAAGTCAAAGAGGCGAAGTAATTAAAAGTAGTGGCGAATTTCTTGAAGCAAAAAATGTTAATCTTTCATCTCCAGTTGATATCGAATTTTTCCCTAATCACGAAAATATTGTCATTGCTAATTCCGGAACTAATCAAATTTTATCTTATAACTTAAAGAAAAAAACAGTCTCAATACTTGCTGGCAATGGTTCTAAAGGAATGAATGATGGAAAATATCCAGAAAATTCTTTAGCTCAAACTGCCGATATGTCAGCTTCAAACCATAAGCTTTATTTTATTGATTCTCAAAGTTCATCCCTGCGAGTTCTTGATGAAAGTGGTAATGTAAAAACTTTAATTGGTAAAGATTTAACAAAATTCGGTCATGAAAATGGCGACAAGAGCAGGGCGCTAATGCAACACCCGCTTGGGTTAATGGTTGATGATACGGGAGCTTATATTTCTGACAGCTTTAATCATGTAATTCGCAAATATGATTTTTCTTCCAGTCAAATTCGTGATTTTGTTGGTGGCCGTAAAAATGGTAATGGCGTTGGAACATCTGCAAATACGCAGTTTGATGAACCAGAAGGAATCATTGCGGTTCTAGATCGTTTTTATGTTTCTGATTCAAATAATAATCGCATTTTAGCAATTGGTCGTGGCTCATTAAATTCGGAATTGCTTGACGTTATGCCACCACTTCGTTTGTCAAAAGAGGGTTTTTTACAATATTTGCCAAATCTGCAAAAAGCCGAAGAAATTGATGTAAAATCTGATGCGGAAATTGTGATCAAAATTGATTTGAAAAAAAGTTGGAAAATAAATGAATCAGGTCCGAGCTTTGTAAATTTGCTGGAATTAGTTGACGATGACAAAGCTAATATGGTTGCAAGCTTTGACTGGCGGGCAGTTTCAAACAAAGAAATTAAATTACCAAAATTAAAAGATGGCAAAGATTATATGCTGCAAGGCACGATTTATTTTTGCGAAGATAAGAGAAATTCTTTGTGCTACATCAAAAGTTATGAGCAAAGAATTGAGGCTGATTCTGGTGAAGAAAAATCGCAAATTGAGATTAAGTTGGGATATTAATCAAGATTTAAAATTCTATTCCCACTCATTGGCTGGATTGCTTTTGTAACCCAATCCACACCTTCATTCCAATTTCAAAATGACATGAACTTGGAGAGCGGGATTACAAATCCAGTCCTGCTTGGTTTGAATTTATTCGCAATAAAACTCATCAAAAAAACTTTCTAAAAAACTGCAAAATTTCCTTCTTTTTTAGTTTTCACTTTTTATCATCTATTAATCCTTTTTAAACTATATTTACCACGGCTTTAGAGCAGTTCTGCTTTCCTTAAAGCCTTTTTAGAATCTCTTTTAACCCCATATTTCGTCCTATTTTTGCTTATTTTTTGACAAAATTTCTCAAAATATATCCAGATATTTTTCACAATTTTGTCAAAAAAGCGCTAAAAATATGCCAAAATCTGTGGTTAAAAAAGATCCTAAATAGGCTTTAAAAACAATCCAAAAAACAAAAAAATGTCAGCTAAAAAACAAGACAATTCTCCTGTTGAAGAAAAAATGGATCACACCGTTAGTGCCGAATATTCTTCCGACTCAATCCGCGTTCTAAAAGGGCTTGAAGCAGTTAGAAAACGTCCAGGTATGTACATTGGCGATACAGACGACGGCAGCGGTTTGCACCACATGGTTTATGAAGTTGTTGATAACGCAATTGACGAAGCTTTGGCGGGTCACTGCGATCAAGTTTTAGTTGCTTTAAATGCTGATGGTTCAGTTACAGTTCGCGATAATGGTCGCGGTATTCCAACCGACATTCACAAAGAAGAAGGTGTTTCAGCGGCAGAAGTTATTATGACTCAACTTCACGCCGGCGGTAAATTCGACCAAAATTCTTATAAAGTTTCTGGCGGTTTACACGGCGTTGGTGTTTCGGTTGTGAATGCACTTTCTGATTGGTTAGAATTAAAAATCTGGCGCGACGGCAAAGAACATACAATGCGTTTTGCCCATGGTGATGCGGTTTCTCCGCTAGAAATTACAGGCGTTGCAGCAAAAGGACAAAAAGGCACGCAAGTTACTTTTCACCCATCAAATCAAACTTTTTCTAACGTTTTAGAATTTAGTTTCTCAACTCTTGAACAGCGCTTGCGCGAGCTTTCATTTTTGAATTCGGGTGTAAAAATTCTTTTGCAAGATCTTCGCGGCGAAGAGCCAAAAGAAATAACATTATTTTATGAAGGCGGCGTTGAAGCTTATGTAAAATATCTCGATAAAAGTAAAAATTCTCTACATCAAACCATCAGCGTAACCGCGCAAGACAAAGTCAGCGGTATCAGCATGGAAGTTTCAATGCAATGGAATGACAGCTATCACGAAAATGTTTTATGTTTCACCAACAACATTCGTCAACGCGACGGCGGCACGCACCTTGCGGGCTTGAAAGCGGCATTAACTCGCACAATCAACAATTACGCTGGCGATAATAAACTTTTTAAAAAAGAAAAAATTGTTTTAACAGGCGATGACGCTCGTGAAGGCTTGACTTGCGTGCTTTCGGTTAAAGTTCCAGATCCAAAATTTTCTTCTCAAACTAAAGATAAATTAGTTTCTTCTGAAGTTAGAGCTCACGTTGAATCTTGGGTGAACGACAAATTAGCGCAATGGTTTGAAGAGCGTCCGGCTGATGCCAAAATCATCGTTGGCAAAGCAGTTGAAGCGGCGCAAGCAAGAGAAGCCGCAAGAAAAGCGCGTGAATTAACTCGCAGAAAATCTGTTCTCGAAATTTCTAACTTGCCAGGAAAATTGGCAGATTGCCAAGAAAAAGACCCAGCTTTAAGCGAAATTTTCATCGTAGAAGGAAATTCGGCGGGCGGTTCAGCGAAGTCGGGTCGCAACCGTAAATATCAAGCAATCTTGCCAATTCGTGGTAAAATTTTAAACGTCGAACGCGCACGTTTTGATAAAATGCTTTCCTCAACCGAGATCGGAACAATGATCACAGCTTTGGGAACTGGAATTGGCGCCGAAGATTTCGACCCGTCAAAAGTTCGCTACCACAAAATTATCATCATGGCCGATGCCGACGTGGATGGCTCTCACATCAGAACTTTGTTGCTAACTTTCTTCTTTCGCCACATGCCAAAATTAATTGAGCATGGATTTTTATACATCGCGCAACCGCCACTTTACAAAGTGAAAAAAGGTTCGAGCGAAGTTTATTTGAAAAATGAACAAGCGCTTCAAAGCTATATTATCGACAATGCTTTGAATAACGCGCTTTTAAAATCAAAGGCGGGAGACAGATCTGGCGCCGATTTATATGATTTTGTAAACAAGTTAGGAAAATTTGATCATCTAATAAAAAGCCTGTCGCGCGTGATTCAATCTGACATCGCCGAAAACCTTGCTTTGGCGGGCGCTTTCGACAAAGAATGGATGCAAGATAAAACTAAAGCCAAAACTTTAACTGCCAAAATCGAGAAAATTTTTCAAAGCACTGCTGATGATGAAATCACTTGGAAGGCTAATGTTACTGACTTTGACGATGTTGAAGTTATCAAAGAAACTAGAGGTGTTAAAACTTCTTACATAGTTAAAAAGTCCTATTTCGATTTACCTGAAATCACAGTTCTAGCGCAAATTACTGAACAATTAGCAAGCGATTTTGCTGCTTCATTAAAATTCATTCGCGGCGACGACGAAAAAATCGCTCACAAACCAGTAGAATTAATGAATATGATTTTGGAAGCCGGCAAAAAAGGCGTTTCAACCCAACGCTTCAAAGGTTTGGGAGAAATGAACGCCGAACAACTTTGGGAAACAACACTCGATCCGTCAAACAGAACTTTGTTGCAAGTTAAAGTCGAACAATATGACGAAGCCGACCAAACCTTTTCAACCTTGATGGGAAATGTGGTTGAACCAAGACGCGATTTCATTCAAGAAAACGCGTTGAAAGTTGTGAATTTGGACGTTTAGGAAAGTTGAGCAGAACATTTTGGACTAAGTTTTTAATTTTCATTTTCAAACTCAACCAAAACCCCTCACCCCAAACCTCTCCCGCAAGGGGAGAGGGAGTTTCGTCGAGATTTAATTCATTCACTTTGCGAAAGAGGAGTTTGATCGAGATTCGATTTAACTCCCTCTCCCCTTGCGGGAGAGGGTTGGGATGAGGGGTTTTAGTCGAGTTTAAAGCAACTTTATTTTACCCACAATTTTTGAAATTTTTGTAAAAATAAACTTAAAGAAAAAGTGCTAAATTTTTACTCAAAAGCTATTCAAAATCTCAAAGAAAAAAATCTCTACCGCGCACTTGTTTCCTCTGATGTTGTTGATTTTGTAACCATAAAACGCGGCAAAAAAAACCTAATTTCATTTTGCTCAAATGATTATTTTGGGCTTTCACAAAATTCGCAGATTAAAAAATCCGCAATCAGCGCAATCAATAAATACGGCGTTGGATCAGGCGCTTCGCGCTATGTTACTGGCAATAATTCTCTTTATAAAAAACTCGAAACCCAAATTGCTAAATTAAAAAATTGTGACGACGCAATTGTTTTTACTTCGGGCTACGCATCTTCAATTGGCGTGATTTCAGCGCTTGTGGGCGAGGGCGATTTGATTGTTGCTGATCGCCTAATTCATTCTAGTTTAATTGATGGCGTAAAACTTTCGGGCGCAAAATTAATACGTTTTTTGCACAATGACATTGTACATACAAAAAATATTCTTGAAGAAAATCGTCGCAAATTTAAAAAATGTTTAATCATTACCGAAGCCACGTTTTCAATGGATGGTGATCTTGGTGAAATTTCTGAATTATTAAAATTAGCTAAAAAATTTGACGCGATTTTAATTTCTGATGCAGCGCATGATTTATTTTTAGAGAAAAATTTTTCGGCGACGAATCATCTGCAACTTGGAACTTTATCAAAAGCCGTTGGATCGCTCGGCGGTTATGTTGCGGGCGATAAAATATTGATTGATTATCTGCGTAATTTTGCTAAATCGGCAATTTATTCAACTGCGCTTCCAGCTTCTATTTTAGTGGCTTCACTAACTTCATTAAAAATAATCGAGAAAAAAAACTTAGGCGCAAAAGCTTTAAAAAACGCCCAGTTTTTTTGTGAATTAATGAAATTACCAAAACCACAATCAGCAATTATTGCGATAATTTTAGGCGATAATAAAAAAGTTTTAGAAATAGCAAAAAAAGTTGAACAACAAGGAATATTAATTTCAGCAATTCGTCCACCAACTGTGGAAGTAGGAAAGGCAAGGTTGCGCATTACTTTTTCAAGTGAACATAAAAAAACGCAAATTAAAAAATTAGCCCAAATATTGCTCAATTTAAATTAAGTAAAAATTGTGAAATCAAAAAAATCGCAAACCAATCAAACCAAAGAAAATTTGATCGCTACTTTGCGCGCGATTTTGGCTGATCAATCGCGGCAAGTTGAATTTTTAGATGATGTAAAAAATAATTTTTTTGATTGGGATCAAAATTTAATCATCGAGGAAAAAGCAATTTTACCGCAAATTTCAAATGATGAATCATTGCAAACCGAGGCTTTGCGAGCTTCCGCTGATCTTGCGGCAAGTTATTTGTTGTTTCATAATTTTGAAATTCACCAACAAAAAATCAGAAATTTAGAAGAACAAAAATTCTTTAATGATTTTGAAAAAATCCGTGTGATTGCGCAAATGCGCGCTTCTTATTCGGGCGTGGTAAAAAATATTTTAGAAAAAATTGAGAGCGATATTTTTAGTGGCTCGACAAATCTTTCATTAATTTTACTTCGAGAAATTTTCGATGAAAAAATCTTGCCTCGAACTCAAAATGCCACGCAGGACTTACAAAAAAGTTTGAATAAAAAAATTGTCGCAGCAATTAAGAAATTATCTCGAAAAATTGAAAATCAAAATGAGTTTGAATCAGGCGTGGAAAAGGTTCTTGAGCTTTTGAGAAACGATCAAAAGTCTGAAGAAGAAAAAGAAGATGAAGAAAAATCTGATGCCAAAAATGATAATAAAAAAAATGAATTAAATAGCTTTGGTCAGGAAAATATTGAGTCCGAAAATGAAAATAATTCGGCGCAAAATGATATTGAAGAAGGTGTGCAGCAAATTGAAAAAGAACAGAAAATTATTGATTTAAAATCAGATGATCAAAAAGAAAATGTTGGCGTAAAGCTTGATGCACCAACGGATTTCGAAGATAAAATCGAATATAAAAATGCTTATAAAATTTATAACAGCAAATTTGATGAAGTTATTTTTCCAACTAAATTAATTAATAAAAACGAACTTCAACTTCTGCGCGATCAGCTTGATTTAAAGCTTGGCAAGCTCAAAACTATTTCACGAAAAATGAGTTTGAAGTTGAAACGCAAACTTCTTTCTAAGCGCAATTCTTATTTGGAATTTGACGCTTCACGCGGAATTTTAGATCGCAAAAAATTGGTGCGAATGGTGATTGATCCAATGATTGAGGATATTTGGATTAGCAATAAAACTCACGAATATCAAGACACAGCTTTAACAATTTTAATTGATAATTCGGGCTCGATGCGCGGAAGTCCTATTGTGATGAGCGCTTTGGCTTGTGAAATTATTGCCGAAATTCTGGAAAAATATTCGGTTAAAACTGAAATTATCGGTTTTACAACGGCAGATTGGAAAGGCGGCAGACCGCGTAAATTATGGGAAAGTTCGGGTCGCACGCGAAATCCGGGACGTTTGAATGAGCTGCGTCATATCATTTACAAACATTTCAATCAGAAATTTAAAAAATCCAGAATCAATTTAGGTTTGATGTTAAAAGAAGGTTTGCTTAAAGAAAATATTGATGGCGAAGCTTTGCTATTCGCCCGTGCGCGCTTGATGCAGCAAAGTGAAAAACGTAAAATTTTAATGGTGATTTCGGATGGAACGCCGGTTGATGATTCGACAGCTTCGGCAAATGATGGTGATATTTTGGCGGAGCATTTGCGGCATATGATTAATAAAATTGAAAAACAGACGCAGATTGAAATTGTAGGAGTTGGCATTGGACACACTACGGAAGAATTTTATCGCAACTCGATTACGATTAGAAGTTTAGAAGAGTTGGGTGATGTGATGATTGAGAAGATTACAGATTTGTTGTAATTTGCGACAGCGCCAAAATAAGTAAAAAATAAAAAATTTGCTGTGCTTGATTTATTAGTTTTAATTTTCTTAGACAGTTTCTAAGATGAAGATCTTCACACTTAAATCTAAAAAATGTTCGCACAACTTTTCGAATTCAAAAACTTTGCCAAAAACTTCCGTTTCTTTGCACCTTTTTCGCTTGCCTGTTTTTTGGTATTTTTAGGTTTGGTAATTCCTGCGATCATAAATTCACCGCTTGATTATCAGCAAAGTAACGCGGTGAAAATCATGTATGTACATGTTCCGGCGGCTTGGATGGCGTTGATGATTTACAGTTTGATGGCGATTTTCAATATTTCTGGATTCATTTGGAAAAACCCATTTTTTTATTTAATTTCCAAGTCAATCGCTCCGATTGGTTGTGTATTTACATTCGTAACATTGATTACTGGCAGCATTTGGGGCAAGCCGATTTGGGGAACTTGGTGGGTTTGGGATGCGCGGCTTACTTCAGTTCTGATTTTATTTTTTTTATATCTCGGCTACATAATTTTACTCGATTCATTTGATGATCGCGAAAAAGGTGAAAAAATTGCTGCGATAATTTCGATAATTGGTTTTGTAAATGTGCCGATAATTAAATTTTCTGTTGAATATTGGAATTCATTGCATCAGCCCGCAAGCATTATAAGAAGCGGCGGCGTGGCGGTTGATGCGGCGATGTTGCAACCTTTGCTTTTGATGTTTGGAACTTATTTTTCTTATTTTATTTTTCTGTCTTTGTTGAAAGTAAAAACAGAAATTATGCTTAAAAAATCCCAAAAAAATTTTTAATTTATGACTTACGTCGTTACCGATAATTGTGTACGTTGTAAATACACTGACTGCGTTTCAGTTTGTCCAGTTGATTGCTTTTACGAAGGTGAAAACATGTTGGTAATTGATCCAGAAGCTTGCATTGATTGTGGAGTTTGCGTGCCTGAATGTCCGGCGGAAGCGATTTTTCCTGAAAGCTCGCAACTCGTTGAATGGGTTGATATCAACCGCAAATATGCCAAAGAATGGCCGGTAATTACCAAGCGTAAAGATGCACTTCCGGAAGCGAAAGAATTTGATGGTATGAAAGATAAATTCAAAAAATTCTTTGATCCGCGACCTCCTAAAAATTCTGAAAAATAAAATTTAAAATGATTGATTTATCCAAAAATAAAAAAGCTCTTTTGCAGCTGCCAAAACCTAAAGCGGTGATTTTTGACTGGGATAATACCTTAGTTGATACATGGCCGTTAATTCATGAAGCAATTGACAAAACAATGGTGGCGATGGGTCGCAAGCCTTGGGGTTTAGAGAAAGTTCGTGATACGGTTCATAAATCAATGCGCGAATCTTTCCCAATAATTTTTGGCGATGATTGGGAAAAGGCGGGTGAGATTTATAAAAATTCTTATCGCTCAATTCATTTGGATAAAATTGAGCTTTTGTCAAATGCCATGAATTTAGTTAATAAGTTAGAAGAGCAGGGGATTTTGCAGATTTTGGTGAGTAATAAAATCGGGATAACTTTGCGCAAAGAAGCAGCAAAACTTGGAATTGATCGTAAGTTTTTTTCAATCATAGGCGCATCTGACGCATCATTCGATAAGCCAAGCCGCGAACCAGTTGATCTGGCTTTACTTGGAAGTGGTTTAGATCCAAAAAAAGACGTGATTTGGTTTGTTGGCGATACAATTTCAGATGTTGAATGTGCTTATAATTCAGGCTGCATTCCTATAGTTTATGGGCATTCAGGAAATCAGATTTCTAAAACTATTTCGTTAGAATTTTTACAAGAAAACAATTTGCCGATTTATTTTGATCATCAGGAATTGGTGGAAATTCTGAAGTAATTTGAGTTGGGATTAATAATTCTTTTTAGCAATTTTTTGTTTTTATCTTATAAGATACAATCGATGTCACCCTTAGCCTGTGTGATGGGTGATTCAAGTCCAAAACAAGAATCACCCATCACACAGGCTAAGGGTGACATCGAGTTTTTTGAATCGAGTTTAATTACCAACATTTACTTTTGCATATAGCGTTTACAAAAAGCAAAATTCCCAATTGATCTTCCAATGATTGAATCTGCAAACTCACTGCACCTTGACTCAACTTCATTTTCTTTGTAGCTTTAGACATACTGCCAGTTTGAACGGTGTAGCAAAATCCTTTAAGCTGTTGGAAGAGGTTATTTTTGTAATAAAATTGTTTAAGCATCGTAGTTATAAGTTTTATTGGGAGTGATCTTAGTTTTCTATTAATTTGAATTATTTATAGAGTGAAACTCGTGTTATTGCTTAATCAATTCTTTTATTACTAAATTTTATCAAATTTCATGACGGAAATAAAATTAAGATTTCCTTATTTTGATGTAAACGAGAGCCACCACCACCCGCAAACCGCTTAAAGCGTGTTGTGCTCCTTTCAAATGGTGGCTTAGGTCATTATTTGAAAGTCTTTTCTGTGAGAGGAAAAACTCCTTCAGATTAAACTGGAGGAGTTTTTTATACAGGTTCGTTCAGGTTTTAAGCGGCTTAAGCTTAAGCCTTCCGACTTCTAATCTGGCGATTTAAAACTTCTTCAATCGCTTCACGTTTAATTGGTTTTGCTACGAAATCATTCATGCCACTATCCAAACATTTCTTTTTATCATTTTCTCCGACATTCGCCGTTAGCGCCACAATCACCACTGGCGTTTCTTTTGTTTCTTTTTCAATTTCTCTGATCTTCTTAGTGGCTTGAAATCCGTCCATTACTGGCATCATGCAATCCATCAAAATTATATCATAAGTTACGTGCATAAATTTATTTACCGCTTCCTGACCATTTTCTGCAAAATCTAGCTCAAAACCAAAGCGTTTTAAAATTGTGATCGCAACTTTCATGTTCACTTCATTATCTTCACAAAGCAAAACGCGAAGACCATTAGTTGTTAAATGTTCTTCCTTCACTTCGCCTTTTTCAATTAATGTGCCTTCTTCTTCGTAATAAGTGATTTGGAAAATGAAGAATAATGCCAACACTAATTTACTTTTCTTGATTGGCTTAGTGACGGTGCGGTTGAATAATTTTAATTTATCGGCCGGAATTTTTAATTTTTCTTGAATCGAAATTAATAAAATCAGCGGAATGTTTTTTAACTGAGGATGATTTTTGATTCTTTCAGCGATACTCACGCCATTAATTCCGATATAAGAGTTATGACTAATCACAATGGCATTTGAATCAAGACAGTATTGTTCAAGTTTTTTAATCGCCATATCGGCTCTTTCTTCCTGATTTGTAATGCTGCTGGAAATATGAATAACTTGATGAAGCAATTGTAATTCAGAGAAACTTTCTCCCAAAATTTTGGCACCAATTTTATTATTTTCGATAAGAGCAATTTTGCGTCCGATAATTTCTTGTTTTTGACTACGATATTCTAAATCAAGATTGTTATCATTTTCTGATTTAGTCATTGGAATTGTAAAATGTAAATTCGAACCTTTACCGTTTTCGCTATCAACACCGATTTTTCCTTTCATCAATTCAACCAGTTCTTTGCAGATGGAAAGCCCTAAACCTGTTCCGCCATATTTTCTGGTAGTTGACATATCGGCTTGCGAGAAAACCATAAACATTGTGCTAAGTTTTTCCGGCGCAATTCCGATGCCGCTATCAACAATGTTAAAATTTATGTAATAAACTGAACCTTCAATTTTTTCTACTCTCACCTCAATTAAAACCTGTCCGTAATAAGTGAATTTAATCGCGTTATTTACGAGGTTATTCATGATTTGGCGGATTCTTCCGGCGTCGCACATTAGAGAATTGGGAATATCGCTGCTGATATTAGTGATGATTTCTAAGCCTTTGCTATTGGCGGTTGGCGACATTAAGTCAGCAACGTCTTCAACTAAATCACGAATGTTAAAAGCGA
>Ga0214919_10005753_pt1 | contig 17380 bp, 23 predicted proteins | sample LL1503_MetaG_FD_177994 | JGI IMG/M metagenome (GOLD analysis project Ga0214919, IMG submission 177994) | Freshwater microbial communities from Lake Lanier, Atlanta, Georgia, United States - LL-1503 | ecosystem: Environmental > Aquatic > Freshwater > Lake | place: USA: Georgia | collected...
CTGTATGATATATTGTATCACTTGTTTTTATTGTATCATTTTGGATAATGGTTTTTCCTCCACCTCCACATGATCTTTGTAAAAGTAATACTATTACTAATACTGCTATAATTAAAAGATAAAATGTATTTTTATTTTTATACCAACTCATGGTTTATTTATTTATATCAGATGCGAAATCTTTTAAACTAACTCCTTTATCTTTAAATAATTTTTTAACATCATCTCTTGTAAGCAATTGTCTTAAAATTTTCATATCATCAGATGCACCACGTTTAGCTTTAGGCATTGCTAATATTTTCTTAATTTTAGCTTCCATACCTTTTCTTAACTTTTGATATTTTTCTTCATCTTCTGGTGATAATGTTTTAGCAAATCCTTTACCTGCTAATTTATCAGATTTTTTAATATCTGCAGCTGTAGGTTCAATTTCTGGAGCGTCAAATTCTTTATCCACTTTATGGAATGTATCTTCTTCCTCTCCTGTTTCAATATCTGTCTCTTCTTTATCACCTGCTACTGCAATTACTTCTTTTTCTTTAGGTGCTTCTTTAGCTTTAGGTTCAGCTTTTTCTCTTGTTGGAGCAATAGCGCCAATCATTTTCAATTCTTGAATTGCTGGATTAACGTTAGCAGGATCTTTTTTACCTAATTTTTCTGCTAAGTCTTTAATTGATATTCCGTCTTCACCTGCTTCTTTTACTAAATCCAATAATTTAGAAATCCAATTACCTTCGTATAAATCTTTAGCTGCTTCAAATTTTTCAATATCGCCTACTTTCATATTATTTGCTTGGCGAGCCATTTCTGCTATATTAACGTCTTTACCTGATTTTTTAGCTGCGTTAACAGCATTTTGTACTGTTGTATTATTAGTGTTTTCAGCTTTAGCTATAGCGTTAACTTCATCTGATTTAGTATCTTTAGTAACTACTGTTAATTCATTAATAATTTCTTCCTTAATAAAATTGTATAGGTCTGTACGTTTCATATTAGATTTTTGTTATAAATATTACAAATTTAGATAAGATTTAATTTGTTTTAGTCTATCTTCAGTAGTCCCCGATATAATCCCGAAATTTTTTATTTTATCCAAATGTTGAGAACATAATGATCTAATAGTTTTATCTATTCTAGCACGATATGGTGCGTCTATAGTTCTAACACCGTTGTCCTCAATTTCTACACCTGCAGGACTAACATAAAATATCCAATCATATTCCTCAATAAAACGAACAGCATATTGCTCAAAATCATATTTATCGTTTGATTCAATTGAATCTGCATTTAATGTAAAAGATATTACATCTATAATAGTACGATCAGTTATAATGTCATTTAGTATTAATTCTGAACATCTTTCAGATAAAAATACAGTTTGTCCTTTCAATGTGCTATCTGTATTTAATGGGATACCTAAATCACGTAGATATTTACTACGTTCTGTAGCAAATTTGTAATTTTTAAATTCAGGCAATTTTGATAATTCTTGTACTAATGTAGTTTTACCTACACTAACTGTTCCACATAAACCTATTTTCATATTAATGTCTTGATTTTGCTACTCCACTTTTATACCAAGGTAATCCTTCCCCATCGCTTTTAATTTTCTTATAATCTTCTTTAGAATATAAAAATCCATTCAGATGGTATTCTTCTTTACCATCTGGATGAATTAATGCTGGGCCTTCTGAGTTGTGTAATTTACCATCTTTGATGTAACGTATAGTTCCATCAGGTGATTTAAAACGTTTGATTAGACTTTTCATATTTTTATTTTAATATATGAAAATCTATTTAATAAGCCAAGAAATTATATCTCTTTTATATAACTTAAAAAATCTTTTATAATATCTTTATGTTCTGGAGATGCGTTTGATAATTTTTCCTTTAGAAGTTCATTAATGTTTTGATCTGATTCTAAAGTTAATTTAGCAATAGGTGATAATACTGATTCTGCTAATGGGTAATGGGCATCATCTTCATGATAGTCTAACACATCATTAAGATATAACGTAATATATTCGTTTAATTTACTTCGTGAAATATTCATTTATCAAATTTTTAATACGTTTAAATACTTCAGTTATTTTACTTATTTGTTGATTTAACCATTGTAATCTTTCCCCCATTCTTTTTCCAGCCATTGGTGTTTCGTAATGCTTAATATATTTAAGTAATGGTTTCATATATTCTGAACCTGTCAAAAATATAAAATCATCTTGATCTAGATTAAGACCGGCTTGTTTCATTTGTTTTACAACTTCTTCACCCCATTTTTCTTTTTCGTCAGAAGGCATATCTTTCAACGTTTTATCATATGGTGCTAATTTTTTATCTAAAGGTACTAGATTATGTTTAGCTGATAGGATAAACATTTTATCTGGTTTTAAAGACATACCATACTCTAATGTTTTTCTAAACATAGGAGATGCTGAATATAATTCCTTAGCTGATGTCGGGTGATCTAGCTTCGATTTAGTACAACTTAGTAGTACAATTTTGGTCATTAATTTTGAACTTTTTTCATGATGTCATCCCAAACTTGTTGAATGTGATCCATTTCATGTTCATCTTTAATATATTTTTGAAAAAAATCTAAATAATCTTTTTCAGTAATTTCTTGTTTATTTGCTAAAGTATTTTCGAATTCATCTTCTAATTCATTATTATCCCACTGATCAATAAAATTTCTAATTCCATTTTTAATATCAGAATCTCTAAATTCATTTTCATTTAAACCTGCTAATTTTTGCATATGTTTAAATGTTTTATTTTCTTGTAAAATATCTTCTTCATCTGAAGCTAACATTTTATTTAGCTCTTCATCATCTCCAGCCATCAAATCTTTAAGTTTAGTTTTGATATTTGTAGATTTTACTTTATTTGGATCAGCTGGACGACCACGTTTAAGTTCACCTTTAACACGTTTTCTTAATTTTTCAATAAATTCAGCTCCTAACGCTTCTACTTCTTCTGCTGATGCTTTATAGTTATTATCGTCTTGTAATTTTTGGTCTACATTTCTAGCAACAGTTGATTTAACGCTGATTGGTCTTCCTTTAAAACCTGATGTTTCTGGTTTTTCTTTTTTAGCTGTTTCTAAACCTACTTCTTTAAATAATCCAATATCTAAAAAATCTTTTACCTTTGGATTAATTGTTAATTGATTTTTATCTGCTGCGTCTATCATTGCATCACGTGTGATACCTTTTTCTCCTCCAGTTTCAACAGCTTTGATCATTTTACCGATCCATGAATCTTCACCAAATAATTTTTTAGCTTTTTCTAATTTTTCAGGATTACCAATAGCTATCATTGTTGGAATACGAGCCATTTCATCTAAATTTTCTTTTAGATCTTCTTTAGGAACATATTTTTCTCCATTTATATACCCAATACCTGCACTTTTTACATATTTAACTTTTTCATTAAATATTTTCCATGCTTCTTCTTCACTCACAGCATCAATATCAATTTCATCAATATCAAAATCTCTGTAGCTAGGAATCCATGCATAATAATGAAAAGTATATTCATTTTTCTTAGCCGGAGTATTATCTAATTCTTCTTTAATTATTGTAGATATCAATGATCTTAATTTAGTTTCCATGAGTTTTTATGTTTATATATAAATATTAAAAACATTCAAAAAAATCGGGGTATTCTTCGTTTTCTTCCATAATGTTAATTTTATTATAAATATTAATATTTAATTTAATATTACAGGAGTAAATCCTAAAAATTCACATTTAATATATCCACCACGAACTGTTGCTCTATCTAATTGGCAGTTATTTATATCTTTAGTTTCTGAACATCCATCAAATATAAAACATTGTGGTTGTGGTGGAGTTAAAGTATCACAACATACATCACAATGGTAAGGATATACACCTATGATACCACAGTTATTATTTAAAGGCCATACATTTTGTGATGGATTTTTGAATATATTTCCTCCTGCTATCCAATTTACACTATCAGATACTGTTAATTTTAGGTATGAATTTAACCCATCTAAACATGATAAGTCAGTGCTTTCATTACCTGTACTTGGTGTATTAATAGTAAATTCAAAAATATTTATACCATATTGCCAACCATAAAATATAGCTGCTTCACAACCGTAATTATCTGCTCCAAAACTAATTACCGCACCCGCTACTTCTGATGTTCTACCTAAATGGTATTCAATTCCTTTCTTAGCCCAAAAACTTCCTTTACATGGAATCATTGTTGTATCAGTACCTACAATATTTTCACACCATAGTTTTGGGTTTGAATTAATATTTGATGAATCCATCCCAAATAGACCAATTACACTTTCTCCGGATTGAAGTGTTACAAATACTTGAACACTATCTTCGTTTGAAGAATTCTTAATAATTATATCAGTTGAATTTACTGTGCTCGATGGTGTTGGATTATTACATGAGCTAATAAGTAATAATGTTGATAATAAAAATAATAATTTTTTCATAATTGTTTTTTGTTTTATATTTAGTTTATTTTAAAATTGATTCTGCTACATAAATACCATGTGCTCCTGATACTGTTATACCTCTTGCACTTAATGCATCTCCTACAAAATGTACATTTGAATAGTCATTTAATGATAAATCTGAATAATTTACTAATGGTTCTGGACTTAAATATTTTACTTCAGGAATATACATTCCCCAATCATCACCAAATTCAAATACTTTGTTCATTTGGTCAATAAAATCTAAGATATATTGTGAATATTCACCAAATGACTCTTTAAATGGTTCTAATGAAGATAATTGAAAAGCAGTTACGTATTCATTTTCACTTGTTTTGCTCATAGTTCTAGAAGGAGAATAATATAAACCTATATTTTTTTCTCCTTTATTAGGAATTAATTCTTGGGCTTGGCATTGTTTTACGACATCTCTTGACCATGCAAATGGATCTTCAATACCTTTAATTTCCATTAATATACCAAAGTTAGTCATATCATTACGATATTGTTCACCTTTTTTAGCATGACCATTGTAAGTAACATCACCATATGTTTCTTCAACTGCTACATATGCTGCGTTATTGTTTGTACAAAATGATCTTAAAGATACTTTATCATTTGGTTTTTGATATAATTTAAAATCGTAAGATACGTCTATTAGTTTTTGGAAATATTTTTGTGGTGCTTCGAACCTAACTCCTATTTGAACTGATTTTGCTTCAGTTTTTAATTGATATTCTTCAGCTAATTCTTTACCAAAATCAATACCTGATTTACCTACTGCAAATATCAATTTATCAAATTCAATACCATAACATGCTTTGGTTGTTTCATCTCCTCCTAACATAAAAGGAGCAGGTTCTTCTAAATGAATATGATTTAAATTAAAATCTATTTTATATGCTGTTGTTTCCCATTTAAAATTCACTCCTTTATCAACTAAATATTGATACCAATTTTGAGCTATAAGTTGAAGATAATTTGAACCAATATGCCAAACAGGAAATAATCTTAATCCAAAATATGGTTTGATAAACTCTGGTTCTTCAGTTGGATTAGATAAAAATATTTCTTCTGGTTTAGGATGGAAACGAGTAAAATTATCTACTACTTCTTTCATCAATTCCATTGCTTTATCTTCACCACAATATTTTTTAAGTTGACCTCCAATTTCGGTGTGGTAAGTTAATTTACCATCACTCCATCCACCTGCTCCTAGCATTCCCTCCATTACCTCTTCAGGTAAGCGGTTATGTGGATCTTTTCCTTTATCAATTATAGTAATTAGATTACCTGGATAACCATTATCTACTAATTTAGTTGCAGCATTTATACCTGCTACTCCAGCTCCAATAATTACAATTTTATCTTTATATTTCATACTATTTATTTATCTTTTTAGCTTTATTAAAATATATAATTTGGATAGGATCTATCCCAAGATATTGATTTAAAGTTATACCAAGTTCTTTTGCACGTTTCAATTTAAAAGATTTAGTTTGTCTTATATCAATTTTATCTTTTTTTATTTTTTGCATTTTCTAATTTTTCTTTAATTCGTTGTCTAATAATTGCTTCATCTCTTTTAGTAGGAGTATAATCACCTAGTAAATTTTTAGGTACCTCATCCCAAGCACTTCCATAATATGAAATATTATATCCTCTATTTATACATTCTTGATAAACTTCCTCATATCGTTTTCTTAGATATCCTAACTTATCATAAAAGAATGCTACGTGACCCTTACCTAATGTAAATTCTTTAGGTGTGTTTTTCAAATTATATCTACCTCTAGATACAACATTAGGAATACGTTTCATTTCTCGATGTTCAGCTAATAGATGCCTCATCGTTAATTCAGCAGGTGGGATAGCAACATTAATTCTTGTCATAACTTATTTTTTATTTAATATATTAAAATTTATTTTATAAGCCAAGCAGTAAGATAGCCCACTTTTAAAGGTGAGCTATTTACTTTTATTATTTACCAAATGCTAATTCATTCATACGATTGAAATTCTCATCTGTCGTATCATGTTCTGCTGGAGCTTCATGAGATTCATTTGTTTCATCTTCAATTTTAACTTCATCAATAACTTCATCAGTTACTTCTGTTTCAACTTCAGTTTCAACATCTGCTGTTTTACCATCCATTTTATCAAGTGTAGCTTTATATTTAGTTAAGCTTTTTTGTAATGCACTAACTTCCTTTTTAAGTTCTTTAACTTTTTTAGGGTTAATCATGTCTTTCATTTCCTCATCTAATCCATCCATGTTGATTTTTTTCTCACGTAATTCAATTGCTTCGCCAATCTTAGCGATCTTAGCTTCCAAAGCTGCTCTGTTACCACTTTGTTCAATTTCTTTAACATAGTCTTGGATTGATTCTTTAATTATTTGTCTTAATTCTGATGGTTTCATGTTTTTGTATTTTATTATAAATATATAATTAATTATTTAGATTCACTTGTTTTATCAGTAGGTGCCACTATAGTTGGGTCAACTTTCTTACTGTATGCGTTAACTAATTTATTAGTTGTAGCTATACCAACCAGAACAGACCATGCTGTTATATTAAATCCGTTTTGTATTTCATCGTAAATAAAAGCCCATATCACAATAAACCATGCTGATGCTGTTATAATTGCTACTTTAGACCATTTACCGTCTACTTTTAATGTATCTATAGCTACTTCAGATACCCAATTAAAAATAATTTTTACTCTAAGAATTAATAATATAAGTAAGATTAATCCTACTCCTACTCCTAAATATGTTAATGTTGCGTTCATTGTTTTATAGATTTAAATATCCTGTTTGTTTGTTCGCAACTTGTTTTTTATGTAATTCTTGTAATTGAGCAATTGAATATCCTAATGTTTTTTGAAAGTGTGGTGCATCGTAAAATTTCCAATCACCACCCCATTCCCAGCCATAACGTTTAAAAATAGCTACTACTTCTTGCCAGTCGCTTTTTCCGTCACCATCGAAATCTAATTTAACATCCCAAGATGCTGATTCATATTTACCATCTCCATTTTTATCTACAATTAATACAATATCTATAGCTAATCCATAATTATGGTAAGATTGTCCTCCTTTTGCTTTTGTTACTTGAGGTTTAGCATAAAATAAAGCATCTTGTTCTGCGAATGTACGTAATGTATAAGAAAAACGACACATTGCTTTACCTGTTAGGGCAGCACATATTTCAGTATATATTTTTAATGCTTCTTCTCTATGTTTAGGATGAAGCAACTGTATTCTATCTAATGTAATTTTATCCATTTTATTTTTATTTTATACTCCTACATTTAATATTTGAGGAGTAGCTACTTTAAATTTAACAACACCTCTAATATCATTTATATCTTGAATTACTTTATTTATTACTTCTATATCAAATGTCCCTCCATCTTTTAAAAATGGATGCGGATCAACTTTAACAGTTAATACATCATAAGCGTATCCTTTTTTAGGTACACGAGGTGTATATTCTTTTGCATCAACAGTTGTTACACCTGTTACAGCTCTAACATCTGATAATATTTCTTTTTGCCATTTAATATTAGTATTAGATACTAATAAACCTTCAATTTTATATAATTTAGAAGCAGAATCTTCGTTTAATGCTTTACGCATTTCTTCTTTAATAAGCTTTTTTAATTCTGATTTTTTCATTATTTGAATAAGTCTGCTTTAAATACTAATGTTCCTTGTCTTAATTCTGCATTACCTAATATAGCTTCATCACTTAAGTTATCTATTTTTTCTTGAGTAACGGCTGTATATTTCATTGCTCCGTTTTCTGCTACATTTATTATATACCCAGGTATTCCTGGTTTTTGTGTAAACTTTTGTATTATAAATGATCTAAGTAAACTTGCAGCTAATGCTTTAGGTGTTTCTACTTTATGTGATGTTTCTAAAGCTGATAATTTATCTAGCATTGATTTGATAAAATCTATCTTAAAAACATCTGCTAATTCTTTTAAATGTTCTCTATCAGAATATAATTTAAATACGTGTTCACATGCTTTTTCTAACTCATCCATAGTCACGTTAAATGAATTTGGAGGAGTTTGTTTTCCACCTTTTGGTTGAAAATTATATATTAAAGCATCTATTCCTAATACTGTATTTAAATTTACTAAACTTTCAGTATAACTACCTATTCTACCTATTGCTATTCTTTTAACTTCTCCTAACGATTTAATTTCAACACCTATGTTATTTATTCTTAAATCTGGCTCTCCTCCTCCTCTACTATCTTCTACAGTATATTTTTTACTTAATAACCAATATACAGCTATTTCACCATTTCCTGATCCTTTAGATGCTACATCACTTTTTCCGCCTTTTTTAGGTGGTGATAAAGGATATAATTCTTTAAATATTCTACCATCTTCACCACTTACATTCACATCAACTCCTAATTCATAGTTACCTTCAGGTACTGGAAATGAGCCTAATTTCTTTGTAATAATAGCATTATATGATTCAGATTTTGCTTCTTCTCTCAAAGTTTCAATATCTAAACTCTTTAATATTTCTTCCATTAATAAAACATCCTTTTCATTTTTCATATCAGGATATCCTTTATCAAATTTGTAAGAATATTTTTTCAAAAACTGTTCTAAAGGGTCTTTAACTTCCATTATAATTTTGGTTCTTCAATTGGTTCTTCATCAGCTGGTTCTTCATTAGCTGGCTCTTCAGGAGCCGGCTCATCTCCTAATGGAGGTGTAGATGTTGTATCTACTGGTTCTGATTTAGCTCCGTATGATAAAATTCTTGCGATAGATTCTATAAAATTCTGCTCTTCACTTAAATTTAATAAATAATATTTTTTACCTTCAACTTTTCCAATCCATGTTCTATCAGTATAAATCAAATAAAATACTTGATCATTACCTAATACAATACGAAATGTAGTAGGACGAGGTGCTACCCATTCAATTTCTTTTAAAAACAAATCATATTGATCTGTTAGTACTGTTACTATAATTTTATGTAATAAAGGAAATTTAGCTAATACCGGAAATCTAGCGTTATCCAACGATATAACGTTGGTACTATCAATATCAACTTCTGCTGTATTTTCTATTTCAGGCGTTTTAGATAAAACTTGCTTAATTAATTTTTTAATTTTATCTTTAAAATCTTCCTTACTTGTTCCTTCAGATAACATAACCCCACCTTTAAGGGTTTGCTTTATCATTTCTTTAATTTTTTCTTTTTGCTCTTTTTCAGCCATTTGTTTAGCTAATTTAATGGCTCTTCCAACCATTACTTGTTCTGCGTTTGCACCGTAATCTCTAATAAATTCTTTTCTATTAACCTTATATTGACTATAAAGTTTATTTTTTATTTCTAATTCTCTAGGTGTAAGGTTCATCTTGTTAAGTTAAATATTGGGGAGACTTTCATCTCCCCTTTATTTTATTTTGCTTTTGCTTCAGCAGATGATGCTTTGTTATAAGCTTGAATTACTTTTTTCATTTGAGATAAAGCTTTTCTTGCTGCAGCATGTGCTTTTTTAGTTTTGTCTTCGTGGTTTACTTTTGCTGTTTCATACAACCCACTAATTTGTTCAAATAGTTCTTTACTGTTCATTTTGTTTTTGTTTTAATTATTATTTATTTACTTGTTACTTAATTCTTCTGCTTTATCTTCTAATTCTGAAGCCCATTTTCTAGCTGCAGCTGCTAAATTTCTAAAATCTGCTGCATCGTCAGTATGTCTTGATTCAATGTCATGAAGTATTTCCAAATATTGAAGTTGAACTTCTTCTGATCCATGAAAATCTTTTATACTTTGCCATGTAGCTTCATTTTTACCTTCCGCCAATGGATGATTTCCTAATACTTGTGTACGAGTAAAATATGTAATTGAATTACCAATTTGAGTCATTAATTTTTCATCACCTAATGCTTTAGCGTTAGCAAATGCTGTTTGTAAAGCATTTTGTACTGCTTTTACTTTAGGATCAATATCTGTTTCTACGCTATGATCTGGCTCGATAGTATCCACTGCTTCTACTTCTATTTCATCCTCTTGTGGAATAATGTCTTCAGGTTTTTCTTTCTTTTTCTTAGCTTCAGAAATATTTTCATTAATTTCAAATCCCTCTTGTTCAATTGCTTTTTTAGCCCTACGTAATTCAACTGCATTAGGTGCTTTAACTATCATCTCTTCTGAGTCTATACCAGGTTCTGCTACCGCATCTGCATTTGCATCCATTAATATGTTATTAATGTATTCTACATCGTCCTCATCGGTATTGTAATTAAAGGAGAATTCAAATTCCTTTTTTTTAGCTTCCCAAATACCTAATGATTTTGTATTATCATCATATCCTTTATTCCACCATTTGTACTCAGAAGTACCTTTATCATAAGGATTTTCATCTTTATCACCTGCTGCTTCACAATATTCAACGCCTTCATCATAAATCTCTTTAAATTCTTTTGGAACTATAGTTTTCTTAGCTTCACCTAATGATTTAGCTACTAATTCTTTAATTCTACTTTTAATATCAGCAGATTCATTCACTTTTCCAAATGCTAATTTCTGCATATTATCAAACTGTGCGTTTTTCATTATTTTATGTTTTATTATAAATATTGTATTTTTATTTCTTATGTAAATAATCAGTTAATATGCTACCTATTGCGCCTATTTTTTGTCTTAACAATATCCATTCACGTAATGTTAAGGTATGTTCTTTTTTATAATATGATATAGATAATGTACCTATAAAATGATTTTCTAGATCATATATAGGTAAAATATAAAAAGATTTAGTTTTATATTCTCTTCCATTAACTGGAAATAAACCACAATCTGTAATATTATATTTGCAACTAGGTATTTCTACTTCACCATTTTTATATAGTAATGAAAATATTTTAGGGAATAAAGATACAGGAATATTTTGAAATGTTTCTTTTATTGAATGAGCATGTGGAGATATTTTTTCATAAAATATACTAAATTTTTTAATTGATTTACCTGTTGGATAAAAATTTCCTCCATTATGAAATTGAGATATACATATCCTATCACATTTTAGTTCTTCTAACATTACTTCAAGCTGTTGATCTATTTTTTCATCTGAATGTATAGATTCAACTAGAGTATCTTTCTTTTTTGTATGAATAAAATTTACCTTTACCCATTCCACTATTATAGGCGCAAATATAGCTGTTATTAGAGCAATTACTATTGTTAAAGTTGATGATGATAGAGTCATATTATTTCTTTAAGTTTTGTAAATATTTAATAGTTTCTTCTTTATTCTCTAATAACTTTTTCTTAGAAGAACCTATCCATTGTTCAACATCACCTGCTTCAGTGATGAATGACTCATTGGAATTATTTATAACCTCATCCATCCATATATTGTAGTCGTTAATAACACAATCTATATCAGAATTAATAATATTTTTTTCATATTCATCCCATAATCCTAAAGTACGAATTTCTGTTTCAAAATCTACTTGACAATTGAAACATCTGTTATATTGAATATAAAACATTTTATCATATTTATTTTTCATTAAATTAGTACAACAAGGACAAAATAAAGGCATAGATATTGCTTTTTTAGCAGCATCTAGTTTAGTTATGTTTTGTTTAATACCATTTTTGATAGTCCATTTACGACCATCTTCTTCCCAAATATCTCCTTCTTCATGAAATTCTTTAGCTTTATCATAACCTACTCCTGATGTTGATTTATCACCATACTTACCTTGGACTAAATTACGAAGACGTTGAATGTCTTTCTTTTCAAATTGTTTTTTTATGCTGTATTCTGACATAACTATTGTTTAATATTTTTATCTAAAAATAAACCAAATGACGATTTAGTAAATTTCTTGCCCACTTCGGGTACTTCCTTTACTAGAATATCATAAATTTTTCCTGTTAAGCCAAAGTTAATTGTTTCAGTTAATTTAACTTTTTTAATTGCCTCTTTAATTGCTATGGTTAGTCTAGATTCGTCTAGTTGTTCTTCATTTTCCAAATTATAATCTATACCTGCATTACGTAATACTGTGTCTATAATGTTTGTAGTTACTTTTTTAGTTGGATTATTTTTATCTTGAAATATTAATGAATCTCCTTCAACTTTCCATTTTAATAGATTTGGTTTAGAAGTTAAAGTTCTAATAAAATCATCTATTGCCTGTTTAGTCTTTGGTGGAAATGGTTTCCCACGTTCTTTTTCTGCTTTAATTTTTGAGAAACGTTGACTAGGTCCGAAATGTTTTTCAATTTCTTTTTCTACATTAGATTTAGTATTTCTTAAATTAGAAATATACGGTCCATAATTATCTAATGTTTCTAATGCTGTAACTACTTCTTCAACAGATACAACTTTAGGAGTTAATTTTAAATCTTTAACTATTTTTTCTCCATTACCTCCACCTGTTTCAGAATCTGGAGATGTTGTTTCGTCTTCGTTTTCTTCAATTTTAGCTAATTTATCATAGTATTTTGGATCTTCCCATAAGTGATCCATAGCAATTTCTCTTGCTATTTTCTCATCTGTTGTATGTTCCATTTCAACTTTAATACCTTTTTCTAATTCATAATGAATTGTAGAAACTTTATATTTATGTTTTTTTGCTATATCTTCTAATGTTTTACCTTTAGCTAAACCACCTGGTATTAAATCTTTTGATTCTTTTAATTTAAATTTATACATTATGTTTATTTATTATACGTATTGTGCTTTTGGTAAATTCTCTTTAGCATATTCTATCCAAACTCCTATTATTTTATCTGCTTGAGCTTGTGTTATATCTTCTGATTTTATAAAGTATTCTAAATATTCTTTAAATATAACATCTAATGGTTGTTTTTCAGTTTTTGCTTGACGATACATTCCATTTACCATTGCTGGAATTTCATCTTTCAATGTAAAATATCTATGAACTAAAGCAGGGTCCTGTTGTATTTTACCTCTATAATCTAAAGATGTCATTTTTGGTTTACCTGATTTATAATTAATACTAGTTGGATCTTGTAAGGTATGTTCTAATTCGTGTCTTACTGTATCTTGTAATTTAGCATTTAATTTATTATATTGCTCTGGTTCGTAATCAGGATTGAGCATTATTAATACTTGTATCTCGTTACTTGATTGGTTAGCATCTACCGCTAATTGGAAATCTAAATTTTTATTTCTTTTTATAATAGTTGTTAACTCAACATATACACCATTTATATCTATTTTTGTTTTATATGCTGATGTACCTTTTTTATTTTCTTTTGATTTTTTAATATATTCCCAAATTTTATCAACAATTAAACCTGTTGGTCTATCGTATTTTCCTTCAGTTAATGGAGTTTTAGCTTTTTCTAATGTTTCCCATTCTCTAAATAATAAATTGCCTTTTAAATATGCTTCACCTTCTAATTTCTTTAATCTAGCATCTTCATTAATGTTTGTAGTATTAATACCTTGTAATCTACCTTCATTATCTTGCATACGATGTATCATTTCATGTGCGTATGAACGTAATATATCTTTTGGATGTCTATTTAATATATATAAAGTGATTGAACAATTATTTGGATCATAATGCGCAGTTTTGCCTAAAATATTTTCAGCGTTTTCTAAATCGTTGCTTATAATGTTTAACGATGGAAGTGGCTCAATATTTATTTTACTTGCTAAAAATTGATTTAATGAATCAAAATATGGTTTACAATGACAAGGAATTGATGGTTCTTCGATTGGGCAACCTTCTTCTTTAATAATATTTTCATTAATTAATTTTACTTCTAATTTAACATTAGGATATTTTTCTTTAAGTTTTTCTACTGCAGCAACATTTTTTGCTGAGTCATCCATGAATTTAATATCATTATATCCTTTTTGGATTTGTTGTTCTACCCATTCTCTTTTCTTTTCAGGATCAGATGTTCCTAAACCAACAACATATGGTCTAACACCATATTCATCATGAATATATTTAATTACAGGATATGCTAATGCTCTAGCTGTTAATATAGTAGTTTTAACATTTGGAGTATCCATTGATTTAATTAAAAGATCAGTATTTGTCTTTATAGGAGATGCTTTTTTAATAATAGAACTAAATTCCTTAAAGTTGAATGTATCTCCTTTTTTAGGTTCATAAACAGCATATTCAGCTGGTGTTAAGCTTTCTTTTGAACCATCTTCATGAGTTATATATATTTTGGCATCTATATGAGCTAAAGTATCATCAAAATCAAATACACGAAGTTTTTTAATAGATGCTTCATTTATAGATTCATGAATATTCATATTTAATTTTTCCATATATTCTATAGGTGAAACACCATCAGGAATATACATATCTATATTTTTTCTATCTTTTAATAAATTTCTTATATTAGAAGCATGAACATCTTCATCTCCAACAGATATAGTTCCTCCATCAAATACCTTAGCATTCATATATCTTGGATCTTTACTTATTCTTTTATATCTATCTTCTTCTCCTTTACCATAAACAGCAATAAAATTCTTATTTTGATTATGTTCAATAGTATCTAAAATATATTTAATAGGTGAAATATCTGAAATAACTATTTCTAACTTATTATCTAATAGTTTATTATATAGTTCCCAAATATTTTTACTTTGTTCAGCTGTAATACCGTCTGTTTCTTTAGCAGATATGATGATTCTTACTTTATCTGCTTCACTAAGTAATTTTTTAGCAACTTCAAAATGACCAATATGAGGTGGTTTAAATTTACCTGGATATAAAGCTATAGTTTCTTTTTCTGCTATTTCTTCAACAATTGAGCCTATTAAATCTCTAGTTAAGAAATCAAATCCTTCTAACATTTTATCTACAGTATTCAAAGCTTGCTGTTTATTATCTCCTTTAGGCGTGTTTACTTCCCCGCTTTTAATAGATACCATAGATTTGAATATTCCTTTTACTCGGTTTTTAGAACGTTGATTTGTTAAGTTAGATGATAAATCTTTTAATAGATCTTCAAATGAACCATCTATTTTATAATTTTCAAATAATTTTTTAATTGTATTCCAATTTGAATTTTTCCAAACATCTGTTCTTTCAAGTTCTTTAAATTCTGGACTTAATGTAACTATACGTAACGTTAAACCTTGACTTGATAAATTAAATTCATATTCTTGATTTTGTTCAAGTTTTGGTACATTTGTAATACCTAAACGAGAAAATATTTTATTTGGGTCTTCTTCTAAACATATTACTTTAGATAAACCTAAAAGTAAACCTTGTATTTCTGCTGGATAGTCTAGGAATGCATTTTTAAATTCTGATTCTTCTTCTGATGTAGATATCATATTATCTATTTGTACAAATTCACCAGGCATACCTACTATAGGATACAATACTGTTACTAATTCACCAGAACTTAAAGATTTCTTACCTTTATATTTTTCACTTTTAAATGGTACTATAACTGAATCTGGTAAGGATGCAAAAAACTTAGATAAATCTTGTTTTAGCATTTTTTTATCTTCCCCTTCAATATGTACTACTAAATCAATGTCTCCAAAATCTTTTTTACTTCCAGCGTTATATGAACCTGTGGCTCTAACACTTTTATATTTTGGATATTTTGATAAAACTTTTTCTGTATAGTCTTTAACTGTAGCTTCTACAGCTTCTCTTGGTATACGGTTGCCGCCTGCGCTTCCTGACATTATTTTTTATATTGAGTTAGTTTAGAAGAATCTGGTAGAAATTTTCCTTTAAGATCTAAACGATCTTGACTTGCAATCCAATATGGTTGTAAATCAAAAGGTATATCTGCTCGTGTTGAATCTAATATTTTTAAGTAAGTATCCAATATTAAATTTAATTTATCTTTAGGTAAATGTTTTTTTAAATAATCCATTAATTCAAAATAATCACTTAATATATCTTGAGTTATGTTTATTTTATATCCATCATTTAATGCTTTTAATGCTTGTTCAGGATTAGTAGCAATCATTTCACCTGTATCTTTTCTCTTTACTCCTGTACCATGATTAAAAGTTAAACCTAATTGTTGAAACATAGATAACATTAATTGCGTTCTATGTAAACCTTTTACATTATCTTTATATACATTAGAATAATAACTAAAATTTAACCAATCTAAATTACCTATATTTATATCAATTTGTACTGCTTTATCTTTTATTTCATTTCCCTTTTCATCAAATTGAGGAAATAAACAAAATATTGAACCATTTACTGCTGATTTAGTATCTGTATCTATAAGTTGTGATTTTTTCTCAATACCTATTGCAGATAATTCTAACATAGTTCTAAGTTTACTTTGAGCCTCAGTAGCACTTTTTGAACGTTTTCTTATTTTTTCATATAAAGCATCAAATTCAGCTTTATCAATTCCCCAATTAGCTAATAAAGGTTCGCCTTTTTTATCAAGAAATTGATCTGAACTCATACCTAAATCGATATCACCAGATTCGTCTTTTTTACCAACTGAACCTAATGTTGTAAATTTCCAATCTATCTTTGGATATATCTTTTTTAATTCAGTTGTAAATTTATCTAAAGTTGGCTTAATATATTCTTTTTTGATACTAGAAGTAGTACCAAATACGTTACCTCCTTCTTCTAATACAGTGCGTAATATATCTATTAATGATATCATATTGTTATTTTTGTTATAAATATATCAATTTTACAGTGTTAATATTAATAAATGTGGAACTCATAACCCGAATCTTGATTTAAGTTTTAATATTTGCTCATCTGTTAAACTATCTATGTCAATGTTTGATAGGTCGACTTTCTTTTCTTCAAATGGATTATCATAGACCATGTACTTATTTCCATCAGGTTCTTCGCAAACCCAACTATCACGACCATCGCCTTGCTTTT